>UEXX01000104.1_pt1 | contig 45182 bp, 43 predicted proteins | sample 4301161 | NCBI WGS metagenome assembly UEXX01 (sample SAMEA4773179, study PRJEB27434) | metagenome | biome: 2259; feature: agricultural soil; material: soil | place: USA | collected 2014-09 | depth 0.25 m
ATGACGATCTGCATGTCCGTGAGGGGCGACGTGAGCAGCAGCTCGATCGTGCCCGAGCGCTTCTCTTCGGCGTAGGTCCGCATGGTCACCAGCGGCAGCAGGAAGAGGAAGACCACGGTCATGTTCAGCAGCAGCGGCCGGATCATCTGCTGGTTGATGTTCAGGTTCTGCGGGCCCTGCATCCCGAACTGGCCCATCTGCATCCCCTGCCGGACGAACCAGTCGAGGATCCCGATGTAGAACCACCCGAACAGCAACGCGAAGAAGCCAATGACGATGTAGGCGATCGGCGAGGCGAAGTAGGCGCGCAGCTCCTTGTGCGCGATCGCGAGGGCGTTACGCATTGACGGCCTCCTCCTGACGCTCCTCGGTGGTCAGCGAGAGGAAGACGTCCTCCAGGCTGAGCCGCATCGGCCGCAGTTCGAGCAGCCCCCAGCCGCCGCCAATCACCGCGCGCGCGAGCTCCCGGCGCACGTCGCGACCCGATTCGCTTTCGACTTCGAACGCAGTGCCGCTGGCGTCGGCGGAGGTGACGCGTGCCACGCCGTCCACGCGGGCGAGTGCCGCCTGGGCTTCCGGCGCGCGGTCGCCATCCACCTGGACGAACATGGTGGCCGAGCCGCGCAGGCGACGGGTCAGGTTCTCCGGCGTGTCCTCGGCAACCACCTTCCCCTTGTTGATAATCACCACGCGCTGGCAGGTCTGCTCGACCTCGGTGAGGATGTGCGTGCTGAGGATGATCGTGTGATCGCCCGCGAGCGCCTTGATGAGGCGGCGAGTCTCGTTGATCTGCTTGGGGTCGAGTCCCGCCGTCGGTTCGTCGAGGATCAAGACTTCGGGGTTGTGGATGAGCGCTTGCGCGAGGCCCACGCGCTGGCGATAGCCCTTCGACAGCTTTCCGCACGCGCGGTTGGCCATGTCGGTCACCCAGGTGCGGGTCATCACCTGATCGACCCGTGCGGCGCGATCCTTCGGCGCGACGCCCTTGATCTTCGCGACGAAGTTCAGGTACTCGCGCACCGTCATGTCGGGATAGAGCGGCGGCGTCTCCGGCAGGTAGCCTGTCCGCAGCTTGGCCTCGATGGGATGATCGAAGACGTCGTACCCCGCGACAGCCGCGCGTCCCTCCGTGGCCGGCATGTATCCGGTGAGGACGCGCATCGTCGTCGTCTTGCCCGCGCCGTTGGGCCCGAGGAAGCCGAGGATCTCGCCCTTGTTCACCCGGAAGCTGACATCGTCGACGGCCGTGACGGTGCCGTAGCGTTTGGTGAGGTGTTCAACCTCGATCACGTGGGTTCTCCCTGTAACTGGAGACAGTCCCCCTTGCACACAACGAGGGGGACAGTCCCCAGGATATTCGCAGCGTTCCGCCCGACTCCTGTGGTCGCGAAAGCTTCGTGTAAGCTGTAGACCGGGCGCGACGTGTTCACGCCAACACCCGATCCTAGACGAACCGTTTCCAACCCGACAAGGGCTGACCAGCCCACCGGTCCCTTCGCCAATCCGGCCATGGACCTTCCGGGCCGCAAGTTGTCCCACGAATGCAAAAGCCCAACCGCCGCCGTCGCTGGCTGAGCGGCCTGCTCTTTCTGACGCTGGCCCTGCTCCTGTCGGCCGTTGCGGCCGGCTGGTTCGTGCTCCGCCGCACCGTGCCGCCGCTCGAGGGGCAGCTCCGGCTGCCAGGGCTGGCCGCGCCCGTGGAGATCCTCTTCGACGCGCAGGCCGTGCCCCACATCTATGCTCGGGACTCCGATGACGCGTGGGCTGCCCTCGGCTTCCTTCATGGCCGGGAACGGCTCTGGCAGATGGAGGTCTACCGGCGCGCCACCGGCGGACGGTTGTCCGAGATGTTCGGCCCGGCCACGGTGCGAGCCGACAAGCGATTCCTGACGTTGGGACTGCGGCGCGCTGCCGCAGCGGAGTGGCAGACTGCCACACCAGACGTCCGCCGGGCGGTTGAGCATTACGCGACGGGCGTAAACGCGGCAATTGCGGCGATGGGACGCTGGCAGCGGCCGCCGGAGTTCCTCCTGCTCGGGCTGACGCCCGAGCCCTGGACGCCGGTTGACTCGCTGTCCATTGCGCGACTGCTGGCCTGGCGCCTCGCGGAGAACCGGCGGGGCGAGCTGGTTCGCGGCAGGCTGACGCGGGCCATCGGCGCCGCCGAAGCGAACCTGCTGCTTGGCGGCCTACCGCCCGATGCGCCGGCGATCCTCGACGCGATGGGCCGTGCAGCAGCCCCAGCCGCCCGCCAGCGTGCCTCGGACGAGCCGCTCGCCTCGGCCAGTGCGAGTCTCGAGACGGCACCATTGCCGCCCGGCCTCGAGTGGCTCGACATGACGTCGCGGGCCGGCGGCAGCAACAGCTGGGTGCTCTCGGGCACGCGCACGGCAACGGGCCGGCCGCTGCTGGCCAACGATCCCCACCTGCAGGTGGAGATGCCCGCCATCTGGTACGAGGCGCACGTGATCGCTGCGGGCCTCGATGTCGCGGGCGTGACGCTGCCCGGCGCGCCGTTCGTGATCATCGGCCACAACAGCCGCCTTGCCTGGGGCCTGACGAACACGGGCGCGGACGTCGTGGACTTCTACGTCGAGGACGTGGACATGTCCACGCGCACGTATCTGTATCGCGGCGAGCGGATCCCGCTTGGCGTGACCAGCATGCAGATTGGCGTGCGCGGGCGGGCGCGGCCCGAAGCGTTCGATGTGTTCTCCACACGTCACGGTCCGCTGGTGGCGACCGAAACCGACTGGGAGACTCCGCCGGATCTCGCGGCGCGGCGCGGTCCCGTCAGCCCGCGTCCCCTCGCCATGCGCTGGGAAGCCATTACGCAAGGTGAGACGGCCGGCGCGTTCCTCGCGGTCGATCGCGCGACGAACTGGGATCAGTTCCTGGAGGGCGTCCACCGGTTCGGCTCGCCGTCCCAGAACTTCATCTACGCCGACGTCGACGGCCACATCGGCTACGCGATGTCGGGGCGCATCCCGCAGCGCGGGTCCAATGACGGCGGGACGCCCGTCCCGGGCTGGACCGGCGAGTACGAGTGGACCGGGTCGGTGGCGCCGCAGTTGCTGCCTGTCATGCGCGATCCGCCGTCCGGGCAGATCGTCACGGCCAACAACGAAGTCGATCATCACTGGCCGAGGATCATGACCCGCGACTGGGCGTCGCCGTTCCGATCGATGCGGATCGCCCAGATGCTGGGCACGCGGACCGGGCTGACGCAGAGCGACATGCGCGACATGCAGCTCGACGTGCAGTCGGCCGAGGCCGAGCCCGTCCTGGCGGCGGTGGAGGCCGCGCGAAAGTCTCCGAGGTTCGAGAAGGCCGAGCCCGAGGCGCGGCTCGGCATCGAGCGCCTGCGGCTCTGGGATCGCAAGGTCGATGGCCGGCCGGTGGCGGCGCTGTACGAGGCCTTCCTGCGCGCGCTGTGGCGCCGGACGTTCGCCGACGAGATGGACGCCGACGTGTACCAGGAGTTCTTCGAGTACGGGATTGCCGAGCGCTACGCGGGGATCGATCAGATCATCGACAACCCGACCTCGCACTGGTGGAACGACATCGCGACGGTCGACAAGGTGGAGACGCGCGACGACATCGTGCTGCTGGCGGCCGCTGACGCCGTGCTCTCGCTTCGGGCCAAGTTCGGCGACGAAGGCAACTGGGCGTGGGACCGCGTGCACGCGCTCTCGTTCCGGCACGCGCTTGGCGCGGGCGGCGCGCTGCTGAACTGGGCGTTCAGCCGCGGCCCAATACCCCAGACCGGCGACGCCTGGACGGTCCGCAAGGCATCGGTGGACGCCCGCCAGCCCTATGGCGTCGTCGACATCTCGTCCTACCGTCAGGTGATCGACATCGGCAACTGGGACATGACCTGGGCCGTCAACCCGACGGGTCAGTCGGGCAACATGATGAGCCCTCACTACTTCGATCAGAACGACTTATGGAGCAGCGGCGCCTACCGGACGTTCGCGTTCTCGCGGGCGGCGGTGGAAAAGGCAAGGGCGTCACGGCTTCTGCTGACTCCCTGAAAAGGGGCGCGCTCGCTTCCCTCGCGCGGAGGCACTCGCCGCTTTGCGGCTCGTGGGGCGTGCTCGGCTTCGCCTCGCGCGGGGGCTTGCTTCGCCCGCGACGGGGTAAGATCGGGGTTTTGGAGGTTCTCCATGTCGGCTGACGTAGGTTCCAAGGCCCCTGATTTCACGCTGTCCAACCAGGACAAACAGCCGGTGACGCTCAGCTCGCTGGCCGGTAAGACCGTGGTGCTCGCATTCTTCCCGGCGGCGTTCACGTCGGTCTGCCAGAAAGAGCTCTGCCACTTTCGCGATCAGCTTGCCGCGTTCAATTCGGTGAACGCGACAGTGTTCGGCATCAGCGTCGACACGCCATTCACGCTGAAGGAGTTCGCCCGCCAGAACTCGCTCAACTTCGACCTGCTGAGCGACTTCAACAAGGACGCCATCCAGAAGTTCGACGTGGTCAACCCGGACATGGGCGGCCTGAAGGGCATTTCCCGCCGCGCCGTAGTAGTCGTCGATGGCCAGGGCGTCATCCGCTATCGCGAGGTCACACCGACCCCGGGCGACGAGCCTCATTACGACAAGGTCAAGGCCGCGGTCGACGCGGCGAAGTAAGGGCAGGCCACAGACATCAGGCTTCAGACTTCAGGGGCGGGAACAAGCTCTTCCTGGAGCCTTCAACCTGTAGCCTGGAGCCTGTGTTATCATATATATGAGCACTTGCTCATATATTCATGACTACAGCAACTCCTTTGTCCGCTGTCTCTTCCGACGCCTGCGACGTGTTCCACGCCGACCCGGGCCGTGTCGCAGAGGTCCGCGCGGCAATGCCGGCGCCGGTGACGGTTGAACACCTGGCCGAGACGTTCAAGGCGCTGGGCGACCCGACCCGCGTCCGGATGTTGAGCGCGCTCTCGCGCGCCGAACTGTGCGTGTGCGACCTGGCGATGCTGCTCGGCGCCACCGAGTCGGCTATCTCGCATCAGCTTCGCCTGCTCCGCAGTCTGCGCGTCGTCCGCGCACGGCGCGACGGCCGCATGGTGTTCTATCGCCTCGACGACGACCACATCGTGCGGCTGCTGGCGCAGGGCCGCGCGCACGTCGAGGAAACGGACGGCGCCCGCCAGGATCGCTGACGTGACCACCGGGCGCGAACGCGCCGCCTGCACGGTCTGCGAGGTCCACGCGGAGTCCACGTTCCGCGTGGAGGGGATGGACTGCCACGAGGAGGTCGCGCTCATCTCGCGACGCCTGAAGCGTCTGAGCGGCCTCGAGGCTTTCTCGGCCGACGTCATCGCGGGCCGCCTGCACGTGCAGTACGACGCGGCACGGCTGACCGCGGGCAGCATCTCCGCGGCGGTCGCCGACACCGGCATGCGTGCGTGGCTCGAGCACGAAGAGCCTCATCTCTCCTCAACCAGCCAGACTCGCTTCCTGGTGCTGATTGCGTCCGGCGTGTCGCTGGCCGCCGCCATTGTCGCGGGATGGCTCGGCTGGCCGATCGCGTCGCGCGTGCTCGCGCTGGCAACTGTGGCCGCCGGCGGCGCGTATCCGGCGTCGCGGGCCTGGCGTGCGCTGCGTTACAGCGCGCTCGACATGAACGTCCTGATGACGATCGCCGTCGTCGGCGCGATCGCCATCGGGCAGTGGTCTGAAGCCGCGACGGTGGTCTTTCTCTTCGCGCTCGCGCAGCATCTCGAGTCGCACAGCATGGACCGCGCGCGCAACGCCATCCGCGCACTGATGGACCTCACGCCGCCCGAGGCCGCCGTCCTCCGCAACGGCACCGAGGTGCGCGTACCCGTGGACCAGGTCGTGCTCGGTGAGCGCCTGCGCGTGCGTCCGGGCGAGAAGATCCCGCTCGATGGTCGTGTCGTATCCGGCGCGAGCGACGTCAATCAGGCGCCGATTACCGGGGAGTCGCTGCCGGTGGACAAGCGGCCAGGCGACGAGGTGTTCGCCGGCACCATCAACGGCCACGGCGCCATCGAGGTGGAGACCACCAGGCTGGTCCGCGACACGACGCTTGCGCGCATCATCCACCTGGTCGAGTCCGCGCAGGCCGAGCGCGCGCCGGCGCAGGCCTTCGTCGATCGCTTCGCGCGCATCTATACGCCCGTCGTCATCGTACTGGCGGCGCTCATCGCGGCCGTGCCGCCGCTCATCGGCTGGGGCCCGGCGATGCCGTGGATCTATCGCGGGCTCGTGCTGCTCGTCATCGCCTGTCCGTGCGCGCTCGTCATCTCGACGCCGGTGGCGCTGGTGTCGGCGCTCGCCGCCGCGGCACGTCGCGGCGTCCTCATCAAGGGCGGCCTCCATCTCGAGCGGCTCGCGACGGTGCAGGGCGTGGCGTTCGACAAGACCGGCACGCTCACGCGCGGCGTGCCGGAAGTGGTGGACGTCGTCGCAGCCGGTGGCGTCGAACGGGAAGCCGTGTTGCGCCTCGCCGCATCGGTGGAGCGGTCCTCGGAGCACCCGATCGCGGCTGCCATCGTGCGGGCCGCAGGCGCAAAGGATCCCGGTACGGCGGTCACATCCGACTTCCACGCCAGGCCAGGCCTCGGTGCGGTCGCCCGGGTCGACGGCGATCGAGTCCTCGTCGGCAGCGTCAGGCTCATCGAGGAGTCGGGGATCGATCTCGCGCCCCTGACGGCCGCGCTCGACGCGCAGACGGCTGCAGGGAGGACGATTGTCGTCGTCGCACGATCCTCGAACGTGCTTGGTCTGATTGCCCTCTCAGACACGCCGCGCACGAAGGCTCGCGACATGGTGGAGCTGCTCGCGCAAGCCGGATTGAGCCGGGTGGCGATGCTCACCGGCGATTCGCCCGCGGCAGCGCAGGCCATCGCGAGACAGGTTGGCATCGACGATGTGCGCGCCTCGCTGCTCCCGGCCGACAAGGTGGAAGCCGTGAAGGATCTGCGGCGTCGCTGGGGGAGCCTCGCCATGGTCGGCGATGGCGTGAACGACGCCCCCGCGCTCGCCGCCGCGGACGTGGGCATCGCGATGGGCGCGGCCGGCTGCGACATCGCGCTGGAGACCGCCGATGTCGCGTTGATGAGCGACGACCTCGTGAAGCTGCCGTTCGCGATCCGGCTGAGCCGAGCCACGGTTCGCACGGTGCGGTTCAACATCGCCGCGGCGCTGCTGCTGAAGCTCGCGTTTCTCGGCCTCGCCGTTGGCGGCTGCACGTCGCTCTGGCTCGCGATCGTCGCCGACACGGGCATGTCGCTCGTCGTGATTGCGAACGGCCTGCGATTGCTGCGAACGACCTAGGGCACTGGGCTGATGCTGGGCTCTTCTTTCTCCTTCGACAGGAAAACCCGCGCCACGCGAAGCCCGTCGAGCGCTTCTACCCGCAACGTCCGCTTTTCGACCTCGAATCGATCACCGACGCGGGCCCGCCGGCCCAGTCGTCCGAGAACGTAGCCGCCGATGGTGTTGTAGGCCGCATCGTCTATCTGCAGGCCGAACTGTGCGTTCACGTCGGCCACGAGCGCGAGGCCGTCGATGAGGGCCGATCCATCAGCCAGGACCGTGATCCGGTTCTCCGCGCCGCCAGGGCCCACTTCGCCGACGATACGCTCCATCAGGCCGGCGAACGTAACAAGGCCCGCCGTCCCGCCGAACTCGTCGATGACAATGGCTACGGGCGTGTGGCGGGTCCGCATCTCCGACAGGAGGTCACCGGCCTGCATCGTCTCGGGCACCGTGAACGCCTCGCGGAGGGCGCCGGTCAGGTCCGTCGGCGTCTTCCCGCCCGCCACCATGCTGAAGAGATCCGTGACGTGCAGTATGCCTACGATGTCGTCGAGGCTCTTGCGGTAGACCGGCAGCCGCGAGTGGCCGCCGCGGGCCAGCGTGTCGGCGATCTCGACGAGGGACGCGTCGAGGCGGAGCGCCACCATTTCCGTCCTCGGCACCATCACCTGGCCGGCCGTGAGATCGGAGAAGCCGAAGACGCGGTGGAGCATCTGCTCCTCCTCCTCCTCGAGAACGCCCGCCTCCTGGCTGGCGGTCACGAGCATCTTGAGCTCCTCTTCCGAGTGCACCAGCGAGTGGCCGCTCGGCGCCTTGAGGCCGACGGCGCGCACCACGAGGCGGCCCAGCGTGTTCAGCGCGGTGATGAATGGCCACAACACGCGCATGAAGATTTCCGTCGGCCGTGTCACGAGTAGCGCAGTCGATTCGGGGTGCTGCAGCGCCACTGTTTTTGGCGCCAGCTCGCCGAGCACGATGTGCAGGGCTGTGATGATTGAGAACGAAATGACGACCGCGATCGTGTGCGCCGTGATCGTCGAGACGTACGACCCAAGCGCCAGGAACGGCGGCTCGATGACGGCCGCGAGCGCGGGCTCACCCACCCAGCCGAGGCCGAGGCTCGCCATCGTGATGCCAAGCTGGGTCGCGGCAATGTAGCTGACCGGATCGTTCAGCACCCGCCGCACGGTCCGGGCGCCACGGTGGCCTTCGGCGATCAACTGGTCGATGCGCGTCTTGCGCACCGTGACCAGTGCGAACTCAGAAGCCACGAAGAACCCGTTGGCGAAGACCAGGACCAGAATGGCCAATACGCCGACGGCGAGATGATATGTGTCGAGCATCCGCGCGCTCCTTGGGCGACTCTAGCGGAGCCTCCCCCGGGGAGCAAGCGGCTCAGGCGCGCCGGTTGCTGAAGAAATGGGCTTCGACGAACTCGTCGATCGCGGCCTGATCGGCCGAATCCACCTTCTCGAACTGCAGCCCCATCCCGACGCGCCGGTCACTCCACGCGACGCGCGACTCGACGTCCACCTCGCGGCGGCCCGACGGCAGGCGGAACCGGACACGCGCGGCGGCGCCGGGCTCGAGCGGGCTGGTCGTGCGGATGGCGATGCCGCCGCGACTGAGGTTCAAGGTGAGGGCGGTGGCGATCGTGTTTCCGAACCGGTAGGCGACCGGGATGCCAAGGACGACGCGCGGGCTGCCGCGGCGGTTGAAGCTGTCGGGGAACAGGTGCGGCGCCAGAGAGGGCAGGATGTGCTGCACGGCGCTGTACTCGTTGACGTATCCGACGACGCCCAGCGAGGAGAGCTCGCGGACCTCGTCAGCGCTGACGATCGTGCCGCTGAACACGAGGATCGGCAGCCGGCCGCCGTCGATCTTGCGGATGGCGCGCACCAGGTCCACGCCCGGCGCGTTCGGCAGCCGCAGGTCGAGCGCGATGAGGTCGATGCGATCGAGATCGGCCCTGACCTTCGCGAGCAGCTCCACGGCGCTGCGGGCCAGGATAGGGCGATGCCCCGCGTCTTCCAGCGCGGTCTTGAACCGATCGCGCACGAACGCCGTGTCGTCGGCAATCAGGACCGTCTTGGCGGTCACGGACGTCCCCGTCATCCCTCAACGTATCGGAGTGCTGTTGTCCGATCGATAGCCCCGTTTGCATTGAAACCGGGCGACTCTTGCTATAATCCGAAGTTGCCGCAACGAGAACCCGTGTTACCGTTGCGTTTTCAACCAGTTAGCCGCTGAGGATTGGCCCATGGCGACCTGCCCCGAGTGCGATTCCGACATTGACGTCGACGAGTACGACGTCGACAAGGGGGACCTGATCAGTTGCCCCGAGTGCGGCACGAACCTCGAGGTAGTAAACGTGTCTCCCCTGGAGTTCGAAGCCACGCCGGAAGACGACGATGACGACGACCTCGAAGACGATGACCTCGAAGACGAGGACGATGAGGACAGCGACGACGAGGACGACGAGGACGACGACGAAGACGGTGACAAAGAGGACTGGGAGGAGTGAGCTCGTGGCGGAGCTGGCGGAGAAAGAATCCCGCCTGACAGCCGTGCTGTCGTCGTTCGACTCGCTGCTGGTGGCTTACAGCGGCGGCGTCGACAGCGCGTACCTTGCCTGCGCAGCCTCGCGCGTCCTGCCGGGCCGCGTGCTGTGCGTGACGGCCGATAGTCCCAGTTACCCGAAGCGGCATCGCGAGATGGCGGAGGACGTGGCCCGCCGCTTCAACCTGGCGCACGAGTTCGTGCTGACGGCGGAGCTCGAACGCCCCGAGTACCGCGCCAACCCGGCCAATCGCTGCTATCACTGCAAAACCGAGCTGTACGAGCACCTGTCGAAGGTCGCCACCGAGCGCGGCATCGACATCATCGCCGACGGCAGCAACGCCGACGATCGGGGCGACTACCGGCCGGGGCGCCAGGCGGCACGCGAGTTCGGGGTTCGCAGCCCGCTCGATGAAGCCGATCTGACGAAAGACGAGATCCGCGAGCTGTCCCGCCGAATCGGCCTGCCCACGTGGGACGAGCCCGCGTCGGCCTGCCTGTCGTCACGCATCCCGTACCTGTCCGAGGTGACGCCCGCCAAGCTGTCGATGATCGAGCAGGCCGAAGAGGCCCTGCACCGCCACGGCTTCCGCGTATGCCGCGTCCGGCATCACGACACCATCGCGCGCCTCGAGATCGGCCGCGACGAGATGCCGCGCGCGCTCGATCCCGAGATCAACCGCGCCATTGTCGAGGAACTCAAGGCAATCGGCTATCAGCACGTGTGTCTCGACATGCAGGGTTACCGCACCGGCAGCCTGAACGAGGTCCTGAAGCTCCGTCCGATTTGATTCCCGTCTGTCATCTTCGACTCGGATTGCGTTGACAACGTGTAGGTCGAGTTGAATACTGTCGCCACGACTTCACGGAGCTTCAGTAGATGACACACACACGTACATTGCTGACGGTTGCCTTCGCGGCCGTCTTGAGCGTCGGACTCGCCGGATGCAAGAAGAAGCCGCCTGCCGTGCAACCCGCGCCGCCGGCGCCCGCAGTCACCCCCGCGCCGCCAGCGCCTCCAACGCCGCCGCCAACACCGGCGCCGCCGCCACCGGCCGCGCCCAGCGAACAGGATCTGTTCAATCAGAAGACGCTGGAGCAGCTGAACGCCGAGAAGCCGCTCGGTGACGTGTTCTTCGCGCTGGACAGCTCGGACCTGACCGACGAAGGACGGGCCGCGCTGCAGAAGGATTCGGAGTGGATGCGCAAGTGGACCACCACGAAGGTCACCGTGGAGGGGCACTGCGACAGCCGCGGCAGCGCCGAGTACAACCTCGCGCTCGGCGAACGGCGGGCGTCGGCCGTGAAGGCCTACCTGTCGGGCCTGGGCGTCGGCGCGGAGCGGATAATGACCCTCAGCAAGGGCAAGGAAGCGCCGTTCTGCACCGAAGAGAACGAGTCGTGCTGGTCACAGAACCGGCGCGGCCACTTCATCATCACCGCGAAGTAACGGCGTCGGGGTCAGTGATTGGGCGTACGTAGGGCCGAACTTTAGTTCGGCCTTACGTATTCGCCCGAGCTAACCGGCCTACGTACGAATTCCCAGAGAATCGGCGATTTCCTTCGCCGCCGCCGCCGGATCGACGGCCTTGAGGATGGGCCGTCCCACCACCAGATAGCTGGCGCCGGCATCCATTGCCTCGCGGGCGGAACGCGTGCGCACCTGATCGTCTCCGGGTGCAGCGAGGCCAGCGCGGATGCCCGGCGTCACGACCAGGAAATCGGCGCCGCAGCGCGCGCGGATGGCGTCGATCTCGTGCGGCGAGGCCACCACGCCGTCCAGACCGGCCTCCTTCGTCAGGGTCGCGAGGTGCTCCACCTGCGCGGCAATCGGCCGGTTGACGCCGGTCCCATCCAGCGTCGCCTGATCGAAGCTCGTGAGCACCGTCACCGCGATCACCAGCGGTCGATGACCTGTGCGGTCGCGGGCGCGATCGGCCGCTTCCCTTGCCGCCTGCATCATCTTCAGCCCGCCGCTGGCGTGGACGTTGAGCATCCAGACGCCGAGCGACGCCGCAGCGCCCACGGCGCTGGCGACCGTGTTCGGGATGTCGTGAAACTTCAGGTCGAGGAAGACGCGGTCGCCGCGCTCGACCAGGGCGCGCACCAGCGTGGGGCCTTCCGCCGTGAACAGGTGGCTGCCGACCTTCAGGCCGCCTACGTGGCCTCTGACCTTCGCCGCCATCGCCAGCGCCGCGTCGGCGGTGTCGAGGTCCAGCGCGACCAGGATCGGGTTCATGCGGGCTCTGGCGTGTGCAGGAGGTGGGCCGCGCCCACCAGGTCGCTCAACCGCGCGATGCGGTGACGCTCGCCGTACTCGGCCAGGCCCGTCAGGATCTTCCCCCACACGAACGGGTCGACGAAGTTGGCGGTGCCGACCTGCACGGCGGTGGCGCCGGCGAGCATGAACTCCAGCACGTCGCGCGCGTCCATGATTCCGCCCATGCCGACGATGGGAATCGAGACCGCATGGTGGCACTCATAGACCATGCGCACCGCGATCGGGCGGATGGCGGGACCGCTCAGCCCACCCATGCCGTTCGACAGGATCGGCTTGCGCGTCTCGACGTCGATGGCCATGGCCAGGAAGGTGTTGACCAGCGAGATGGCATCGGCACCGGCGTCCTCGGCCGCCCGCGCGAAGGTGGCTGGACTGGTCACGTTCGGCGTCAGCTTCGGAATGAGCGGCAGCGACGTGGCCTTCCGCACGGCGCTCACCACGCCGTAGGTGCCGTCGAGCGAGCAGCCGAACTGGATGCCGCCTTCCTTGATATTCGGGCACGAGATGTTCAGCTCGATCGCCGCCACGCCCTCGGCGTCCGACAGGACCTTCGCCACCTCGACGTACTCGTCCAGCGTCGTCCCGCAGATGTTGACGAACACCGTCGCGCCGGCCGCGCGCAGCTCCGGCAGGCGCTCGCGCACGAAGCGGTGGACGCCGATGCCCTGCAGGCCGATGGCGTTCAGCATGCCGGCGGGCGTCTCGACGATGCGCGGGGGCGGGTGGCCTTCCCGCTCGGCAAGGAACAGCCCCTTGACGGCCACGCCGCCGAGCGAGGCCAGATCGACGATGTCACTGTATTCGACGCCGTATCCGAAGCAGCCGCTGGCGGCGATGAGCGGGTTCTTGAGCGTCAGCGCGCCGATCTTCGTCGTCAGATCCACGTCAGTGCCCCCACACGAGAGTGGCGGCGTCGAATACCGGCCCGCCGATGCACGAGCGGACGTGGTGGAAGCCGCTGGCGGTCTTCACCGGCACGACGCAGGAGTAGCAGCCGCCGAGGCCGCATCCCATCACGCGCTCGACCGACACCTCGCACGCGCGGCCGTACCGGGCCGTCAGGCGCGCTACGGCGGCCAGCATCGGCTCGGGACCGCACGCCTGGACCAGCACGTGCCCGTCGGTTGACGACTCCTGCAGGGCACGCTCGAGGGGGACCGTGACGCGGCCCTTCTCGCCGCGCGATCCGTCTTCCGTGGCGAGGACGATGCGAACGCCGAGCCGCTCGAAGTGGTCCAGGTAGAACAGGTCGTGCGCACTACGGCCGCCGTAGAAAAGCGTCAGCGGCACGCCGCGCGGCGCCAGGCATTCGGCGACCGTGGCGAACGGCGCGAGCCCGACACCGCCAGCGACCATCCAGACCTTCGTGTCGCCATCGGGCAGCGAAAACGGCCGGCCGAGTGGCCCGAGGCACTGCACGCGAGCGCCCGGCTCCACGTCGTACATCCGACGCGTCGCGACCCCAATGCGCTTGCTGAGGACGCTGATGCCGAGGGGCGCGCCGGCGCCGTCGCGCAGGATTTCGAAGACCGAGAACGGGCGCCGGAGCAGCGGCTCGAGATCGTGGCCCGGCTTCACCATCACGAACTGACCGGGCGCGGTGGCCGCGGCGATTTCGGGCGCTTCGAGCGCAAGGACGTGGTATTCGGGCGAGAGCCGCCGGTTGGCGAGCACGCGCGCGTCGAAATCAACGGGCACATGACGAGTATAGCAATCCACTGGGTATGATCCGGCCATGCGGTACCTCCGCATGCTGTCGAACTCGATCCTCGCCGGTGGCACGGCCGCCGCCTATCTGGTGATCCTCGTGCTGCAGATCAACCCGGCGCTGCCGCTGACGACGTCCTCCTCGTGGTGGCTGGCCGCCACGATTTGGGCGGCGTACGGCGTGAACCTGGCGGCTGCCTGCTACGCGCTCATCGTGATCCGCCTGGTCATCGCCACCGACCCCTTCTCACCCGGGTGGTTCAGCGTCCGCGTGCTGTCGGTCTTCTGCGCCGGCGCGGCGGTGACCGCCACTGCACTGATGTGGCTGAACCTTCGCGGCTTTCGGGCGACGCTCGACGACCAGGCTGCGCAGGCGATGGTGATTGGCGCCATCGCGATGACGATCTGCGCGGTGGCCTTCGTCGTGCTCGCCATCCTGCGGTTCTCGGTCGGCCAGCGCGGGGGCCGTGCGGGCGGGCTTGCCGTGGTCGTGCTGATCGTCGCGTCCATAGGGCTGCCCTTGCTCGCGCGCGGTCTCGGACGCCCGCAGATTCTCAGCGCGCGACGCCTCGAAATCGGCGCATCCGCGACCGAGCGCTACGAAGCGCGGGTGATCCTGCTCGCGATCGACGGCGCCAGCCTCGACTTCGTCTCGCCAGCGGCAGCCGACGGGCGGCTGCCGAACTTCGGACGTCTGCTCGATGCCGGCGCGACCCTGCACCTGGCCACGCTTCGGCCGACCCAACCCGGGCCCGTGCTGGCGGCCATGGCCACCGGGAAGCTCCCCTCGCGCAATGGCGTGCGCTCCGCCGCCACGTTCACCGCGGCGAATGGCTCGAACGCCGAAATCGATCTGCTTCCGGACTTCTGTTTCGCGCACGGTCTCGTGTCGGCTGGCCTGCTCACCGAATCCATGCAGAACGCCGACTCGCTTCGAGCGCTGCCGCTCTGGAGCATCCTCGGGCAAGCGGGGCTCGCCTCGACGATCGTGCGCTGGCCGCTGACGTTTCCCGCGCGGCCGCTGCTGGGGTCGCTCGTCACCGACCAGTACCATCGTGCCTCCGAGATCGCGCTGGCGCTCGATGAGCCGGGGCTGACCTATCCCACGGAGCTGGCAGAGGAGCTGCGCAGTGACCCCGGCGACGTCGCCAGCGCTGAAACGTCCCGACCGTCCGTCGTTCCCGGCGCAGGCTTTCCCGGCGACGCGCCGCTCGCGCTGGACCGGCAGTACATCGCGATCGCCGATCGCCTCGAGGCGCGCAGCCCGGCGCCGCTGCTCGTGCTGCGCCTGCAGGGCCTCGACACGGTGAGCCACTACTACCTCCGGCAGGCGATACCGCGCGCGTTCGGCGACGTCAGCGATGAGGAACGCCGGATGTACGGCCAGGTGCTCGAGCAGTACTACCGCTTCGTCGATGCCGAGATTGGCCGGCTGCTCGATCGCCTCGGTCCGAACGATCTTCTGCTCGTCGTCTCGCCGTTCGGCATGGAGCCGCTCTCGCCGGCCAAGCGGCTGCTGGAGCACACGCTGGGCAACGCCGCGCTCAGCGGCAGCCACGAGCGGGCGCCCGACGGGTTTCTCATGGCATTCGGCGGGCCCGTCAAGCAGGGCCGGCTGCCTCGCGGCGCGGTGGTCGACGTCACGCCGACGGTGCTGTATTTCCTGGGGCGTCCGGTCGGCCGCGACATGGACGGCTTCGCGCGCACGGATCTGTTCACCCGCGAATTCACCGCCACCCGCCCGATCGTCTACATCCCGACCTACGAGCGCTGACGCGCACCCTGCGCACCCCATGCACCCTGCGCACCCCATGCACCCTGCGCACCTCGCGCGCCGTGGTATAATCCGTCCAGCTCTTTAATCGCGGCCCTGTGAGGCCGCAAAGAGGTGCACATGCCGCACGTCCGCTCTCGCTCTCCGCACTCAGCACTTGGTTCTCCACACTTAGCACTTCGCACTCAGCACTTAGCACTCCACTTCGCACTTCGCACTTCCAACTTCGCACTGCAGGGCTTTCCATGCCGATAGTGATGGACGCCGACCGCATGTCGCGATCGCTCACGCGCATCGCGCACGAAATCGTCGAGCGCAACCGCGGCATCGGCGACCTGGCGCTCGTCGGCATCCGCGAGCGCGGCGTCCCGCTGGCGCGGCGGATCGCCGTGGAGCTCAATCGCATCTCGAACACCGACGTGCCCACCGGCGCGCTCGACATCACGCTGTATCGCGACGACCTGATGCGCCAGGCCGTCGGCCCGCAGCCGCTGGTGCGCAGCACCGACATTCCCTTCGACATCGACAACCGGGTGATTCTGCTCGTTGACGATGTGCTCTACACCGGGCGGACGATTCGCGCCGCGCTCGACGCGCTGATCGACTTCGGCCGCCCGCGGGCCATTCAGCTCGTCGTGCTCATCGACCGCGGACACCGCGAGCTGCCCATCAAGGCGGACTACGTCGGCAAGAACGTGCCGACCTCTCGCCGGGAGAGCATCCAGGTTCGGCTGCAGGAGGTGGATGGTCATGACGAAGTCGTCATCCAGTCCGATGGGGAGTAACGCGGCCCTCGACACGCGGCCGGCCGAGCCGGCGACGCGCCTGAAGCACCGCCACCTGCTCGGGATCGCCGACCTCACTCCCGAGGAGATCGTGCTCATCCTCGACACCGCCGAGGCGATGCAGGAGATTGCGCACCGGCCCATCAAGAAGGTGCCGACGCTGCGCGGCCGCACCGTGGTGAACCTGTTTTTCGAGCCGAGCACGCGGACGCGCACGTCGTTCGAGGTGGCCGAGAAACGTCTGAGCGCCGACACGCTGAACGTCGCGATCGCGACCTCGAGCGTGGTGAAGGGCGAGACGCTGGTCGACACCGCGCTCAACCTCGAGGCGATGTCGCCGGACATGATCGTCCTGCGGCACCAGTCCTCGGGCGCCTGTCACCTGCTCTCGCGCGTCTGCCGCTCGAAGATCATCAATGCCGGCGACGGCATGCACGAGCACCCGACGCAGGCGCTGCTCGATGCCTTCACCATCCGGCGCCACAAAGGCCGGCTCTCCGGCATCAAGGTGGCCATCCTCGGCGATCTGCTGCACAGCCGCGTGCTCAGGTCCAACGTGCTGCTGCTGACCAAGCTCGGCGCAGAGGTGTGGGTGTGCGGGCCGCCGACCCTGGTGCCGCCAGGCATCGAGCGGCTGGGCGTGAAGGTCACGCACGTCGTCGAGGACGCTGTGCGCGACGCCGACGTGATCATGATGCTCCGCATCCAGCTCGAACGGATGCAGGGCGCATTCTTCCCCTCGCTGCGGGAGTACTTCAACGTGTTCGGGATGACCGAGGACCGCGTGTCCCTCGCGCGCCCGGACGTGATCATCATGCACCCGGGGCCGATGAACCGGGGCGTCGAGATCGCATCTGAAGTGGCCGACGGGCCGTACTCGGTGATTCTGGAACAGGTGGCCAACGGGGTGGCGGTTCGGATGGCCGTGCTGTACCTGCTGGCGGGCGGAGCGGAGAATGAAACGGCTGCTTAAGGGAGGCCGCGTCGTCGACCCGGCCAACGGGATCGACGGCGCGTACGACGTCCTCATCGAGGACGGAAAGATCGCGCGCGTCGAGCGCAACCTGCCGGTGCCTGGCGGCGACGTGCAGGTCGTCGAAGTGGCCTCGGGCCTGGTGTTGTGCCCCGGCCTCATCGACATGCACGTGCACCTGCGCGAACCGGGCCAGGAGCACAAGGAAACCATCGCCACGGGCACGAGGTCGGCCGTCGCCGGCGGGTTCACCGCCGTGGCGTGCATGCCGAACACCTCGCCAGTCAACGACAGCGCCGCGACGACGGAGCTGATCCTGAAGAAGGCGGCAGAGGCGGGGCTCGCGCGCGTTTATCCGATCGGTGCGGTGTCGCGCGGCTCGAACGGCGAGTACCTTGCCGACATCGCGGAGCTGCACGCGGCCGGCTGCGCCGCCATCTCGGATGACGGCCGGCCGGTGGCCACAGCGCTGCTGATGCGCCGGGCGCTCGAGTACGCGTCGATGTTCGACATGCCGGTGATCGATCACTGCGAGGACCCATCGCTGAAGGGCGACGGCGTCGCGCACGAAGGCTTCCACGCGTCGGTCCTCGGCCTGCGTGGACTGCCCGGTGCCGCCGAGACGATCATGGTCCAGCGCGACGTCACGCTGGCCGGCTTCACTGGCGGCCGCGTGCACATCGCGCACATGAGCGCACGCGGGTCGCTCCGCGCGGTGCGCGACGGCAAGGCCCAGGGCTTCCACGTCACCTGCGAGGTCGCGCCGCACCACTTCGTGCTGACAGACGAGGCGCTGGCCGCCCCGATTCAGTTCGACACGAACTGCAAGATGAACCCGCCGCTGCGCGAGCAGGCCGACGTCGACGCGATGCTCGAGGGCCTCGCCGACGGCAGCATCGACGTCATCGCCACCGACCACGCGCCGCACAGCGCCGATGAGAAGACCGTCGAGTTCGACCGCGCGCCCTTCGGCATCGTCGGCCTCGAGACGTGCGTCCCGCTGGTGTTCGATCGGCTGGTGCACCCGGGGCTCATCACTTTCGCCCGTGCAGTCGAATTGCTTTCGGTGAACCCGGCGAGGATCCTGCGCAGGCCCGGCGGCTCGCTGGCGGTCGGCGCCGTTGCCGACATTACCGTGCTCGCGCCCGACGCGAACGTCACGGTGGTACCAGGCAAGCTGGTGTCGAAGTCGAAGAACACGCCGTTCGGCGGCTGGACGCTGCGCGGCGCCGCCGCCGCGACCATCGTCGGCGGGAGGACGGTGTTCACCAATCCGGACGTGGCAGGCGCGTCGGCATTCGCGTGAGGACAACGTGATCAGAGCTGAGGACGTCCGCGAGCGTGCGCTCGACGAGTTGCGCCGGTTCGAAGTGCTGATGCTCGACGGGCATTTCGACTACGGCAACGGATACCATGGGCCGGCGTACCTGAACCCGCACCAGCTGTTTCGATACCCCTCGACGATCTGGCGCCTGGCGCAGGACCTGCTGGACGTGGTCCCGGATCAGATCGCCTCGGCGACTGACGTGGTGGCGGGACCGCCCACCGGCGGCGCGCTGCTGGCGCACACGCTGGCGGGCCTGCTCGACAGCCGCCGCAGCCTGACGCACGCCCCCTGCTCCTTCGCGCCGTTCGAGCGCAAGGGCAAGACGCCGACGCTCCGGCCGTTCTACCAGCATCTGGTGAAGGGCCGCCGCGTGCTGCTCGCCGACGACGTGCGCAATACGGGACAGACCGTGGCCGCGTGTGCGGACTTGATCAGGGAGGCAGGTGGCATCGTTCTCGCCGTCGTCTGCATCTGCGACCGTCTCGAAGCGATCGCCGATCCCGGCGTGCCAGTCATTGCGCTGGTCGAGTACCCGGCGCCGCCGAACTTTGCCGCGGCAGATTGCCCACTCTGCAAGGCCGGAAAACCGATCACGAAGTTCTAGGAGCGAAGGTGTCAACTCCCAACTCCCAACTCCCAAGTGCCAAGCGTGCTGGTCCGAAACCGCAGGGTTCCCTTGGGCGTTGTGAGTTGGAGGTTGGGAGTTGAGACCGTACGAGCCCAAGTCACGTCTTGTGCAGCTGGGCGCCGAGCTCGATCGCCTCTATCACGGCTTCAACACCCCCAACTCTCTCGTCGATCCCATTGAGCTCGTCCGGCCGTACGCGCGCGGCGAGGACCGTGAGGTCGCCGGGTTCATCGCGTCCGCGCTGGCGTTCGGCAACGTGACGGCCGTGATGGCCTCTGTGAAGGCGGCGCTCGCGCTGGTCGGCTCGGCGCCGGCCGCGTTTGTCCGTGCGTTCGATCCTGACCGCGACGGCAAGGCCTTCAATTCCTTCGTGCACCGATGGACGCGGGGCCGCGACCTCGTGGCGCTCGTCTGGGTGCTCCATCAGATGCTCGAGCGGAGCGGATCGATCGAGCAGTTTTTCGTGGACGGCGACGATCCGGCCGCTGCTGACGTAACGACGGGCCTCGAGTCGTTCTCCCGGCGAGCGATGGCGCTGGACCTGAGGCGCGTTTATGGCGGCCCGCCCGGGCGGACGGGCGTGCCGTATTTCTTCTCGCGGCCGTCGAGCGGCGGCGCGTGCAAGCGGTTGAACCTCTACCTGCGCTGGATGGTCCGGCGCGATCAGGTCGATCTCGGCGTCTGGACGCGCGTTCCGCCGGCGCGGCTCATCGTCCCGCTCGACACCCACGTCATCCGGCTGGGGCAGTGCCTGCGGTTGACGCGCTACCGGAGCCCCGGATGGCGCATGGCCGCCGACATCACCGCCAGGCTGCGTGCCCTCGACCCGAGCGATCCAGTCCGGTTCGACTTTTCCCTGTGCCACGTCGGCATGATGGGCAACTGCGGATTCAACACCGCTCAGCGCGACGCGCAATGTCCGCTGCGGGGGTTGTGCTCGCCGCGCCGTCGCGGTTAGCCGCGGAGGCCGGGAGAAGTCCACGTCGCGCAGACACGGAGAGCACGGGGGCTCGACCGGCCGGCCGCGTAGCGGCCGATTGTGTGGCACGGCTTCGCCGCGCTGCCGGTCGAGCTCGCGCACTCGTCAGCGGCACACACCGACAGCCCAACAAGTTTTCTCCGTGTTCTCCGTGTCTCCGTGGCGAAAGATCTCCGCGTCTCCGCGGCGCAATGGTGCGCGCCGCCGCGCGTCAGCTCCGTGGCGGGATGTGGCCGTACGCCGCCAGCGTGCCTTCGACCATCTTCTCAACGCTGAACTGATCGATGGCTCGCGCGTGGCCTGCCTCGCCCATGCGCTGGCGCAGCGGTTCGTCCTGCAGCAGCCGCACGATCGCGTTTGAGAGCGCGGTGGGATCGTGCGTCGGCACGATCAGCCCGGTCTCGCCGTCGGCGACGGCCTCGGGGATGCCCCCCGCACGCGTGCCGATGCACGCCTTCCCAGCCGCCATGGCGTCGAGCAGCGACGTCCCCAGCCCTTCCGTCTCCGAGCTCAGCACGAACAGGTCGAACCCCTTGATGCACGCCAGCACATCGTCGCGGAAACCTGGCAGCACGACGTGGCGCTCGAGGTGGAGTTGTTTGACGCGATGCTCGAGCTGCTGCCGCAGGGGGCCTTCGCCGAGGACCACGAGTCGGGCATCGGGGACCTGAGCGAGAACCATGGGCATCGCGTCGATCAGATGCCGCTGGCCTTTGTGCGGCACCAGCGCGGCCACGTTCCCGACGACTGGCGCGTTGTGGGGCAGGAAGAACTGCGCGCGCACGTTCACCGGCGCCAGGCGCGCAATGCGGCCCACATCGATGCCTTCGTAGACGGTCACCACGTTCGCGGCGGCCACGCCGTCGGCCATCAGCAGATCGCGAATCGCGTTCGACGAGGCGATGAACAGATCGACCTGGCGGTACTTCCAGCGCGAAAACGAGTTGCGCTTCAGGCGGAAATCCACGCGTCGCGCCGCGACCAGCGCCGGCGTGGGCGATCGCGTGAGCATCGACAACGCCATGGACGCCATCGCCACGCCGTGTGGATCGTGCGCGTGCACGACGTCTGGCGACAGGCGCTGGACCACGCGCGACAGCTTCCACGCCGCCTTCAGGTCCAGCTCGTGTCCCGGCGCAAGGGGAACCAGGTCGAGGCCCTCCGCGGCACGGCGCCGCAACTCACCATCAGGATGCGCGACCAGCGTGGCGCGGTGGCCGAGCGCGCGCAGGCCGAGCACCGTGACGAGCACCTGGTTCTGGCCGCCGCGCCAGGATCGGGCCGTGTCGATGTGCAGCGAAAACACGTCGTTCAGCGATCGGAGGAGGGCGATGTGCCGGGCGCGCGGGCCTGCTGCTGCAGCTCCCAGAGCTTCGCGAACTTGAGCAGCACGTAGTACGAGTTGAGCAGCGACACGATCAGGCCGGGCGTGCCCTGCCGGAAGCCGCCGCGCGCGACGTAGTTGCGCGCGAACGCCAGCGGCGGGTGGATGGCGATTCGCCCCCACGAGGATCGGCGGCCCTGCGCGTACAGCTCCTTCGCCGCCAGCGTCGTGTAGCGGTCGATCGTGTCCAGGTGATCGGCAATTCCCGTGTAAGGGTAATGGAGCAGTTCGCCGTGCAGCGTGCCCATCGGCCCGTTCAGCCGCACAGATTCGTGCACACGCACCCGATCCCACTGGCCGGCGCGCCGGTCGTACAGCCGCAACTGCCAGTCGGGCCACCAGTCGGTGCAGCGGATCCATTGCCCCAGGTAATTCGCGACACGCGGGACGCGAAAGCCGCGTGCGGAGGGCTCCGTGCTGAGCGTGTGCGCGATCTCGTCGCCGAGCGCCAGGCTCACGCGCTCGTCGGCATCGACCGAGAGGATCCAGTCGTTGCGAGCCAGGCTGGCCGCGTAGTTCTTCTGGTCCGAATAACCGCTCCACGCCCTCACTTCGACGCGTGTCGCGTGCTCGCGAGCGATGGCCAGGGTCTCGTCGGTGCTCCCGGAGTCGACGACGATCCGCTCGTCGGCCCAGGCGACTGATTCGAGCGCAGCGCGGATGTGCGCGGCTTCATTGCGGGTGATGACGGTAATCGACACCTGCGGCACAGGCGGAACTCTAGCAGTGCCAAGTGCCAAGTGCGAAGTGCTAAGTGACGGAGTTGGAAGTTGGAAGTTGGGAGTTGGAAGTTGGGAGTTGAAAAGGCCCGGGCGAAGAGAACCCCGCCCGGGCCTTCCGGTCCTTACGGTCCGACCGCGCCGCTGGCAGCGCCGGAGGCGCCGGCTGCCACCGCGCCGCCGAGCGTCGTCGGCTGGGTACCCAGGCCCGAGACGCCGCCGCCGCTGACAGGGGCGATCTGCACGGTCTCGAAGTCGACCTGCGACTTGTTGTAGTCGAGCACTGCACGCAGCTCATTGCTCCGGGCCTGCGAGAGATCGCGCTGCGCCTGGAACACCTCGAAGCTGGTCGACATGCCCGCCGCGAACTTCTTCTCCTCGGCCTCGAGCCGCCGCTCAGCCAGCACGCGGGCGGACTTGGTGGCGTCCACGCGCTTCGAGTTGGCGAGCAGCGTCCGCGCCGCGTCACGCACCTGCTGCGCCACCGACAGCTCGAGCTCGCGCAGGCTGGTGTCGCTCTGCTGCTTCTCGACCTTCGCACGTCCGTAGGACGCGTCCGCGATGCTGTTGCCGATCGGGTAGTTGACGTTGAGCGCGAACTGCCACGTCGGGAACTTCGCGCCCAGCACGTCCTTCATCATTTCCCAGTACCTCTTCTCGGCCGTTCCGATGACGGGCGGGGGGAAACCGTCGCCGCCGCGGATCAACTGCGTGCCGCCGAGGCCGGTGCTGTTATAGGCGAACTGCAGGTTGACGCCCGGCAGCGTCTGGTTCTTGAAGTACTTCAGGTTGTAGTCGGTGATGTCCATCCGCTTGCGCGCCGCGATCAGGTCGGTCCGCTCCTGCATCGCGCGCGACGTAGCGCCGGCCAGGTCCACGGCCTGCAGCTGGAACGGCGCCGTGTCGGTCGGCTTGAGGTTCATCGTCCAGAAATCGGGCGTCTTCGGATCGAAGATCAGCGTGCGCAGCTGATCCTCGGACTGGCCGATCGAGGCCTCCGCCGTGATCACCGCTTCTTCACGGCTCGCCACTTCGGATTCGGCCTGGACGATGTCGATGGGCGCCAGCGTGCCGATCTCGACGCGCGATCTGGTGTTACGGAGCGACTCCTGCGCGAGGTCGAGCGACTCCTTGGCGACGGCCAGCGAGTTGATCGAGAAGACGTAGTCCCAATAGGTGTTCTTGACGGAACGCGTGGTGAGCGCGACGGCCTGCCGCAGGCTGACGTCGGCGATCTCGCGGTTCTTCCTCGCCTGGTAGACCTGCTGGCGGACTGTGTCGAACTTGAAGTTTCGAAGCAGGGGCTGGTTGATCTGCACGTCGACGTTGCCGCTCAGCTGCGGGTTGAAACTGCTGAAGATGTTGTTGCTGTCGAACCGGGAGCTGTCCCACGACGCCAGGGCGTTGGTGCCGTACTTGAAGAACTTCTGCACCTGCGCATTGCCGCCGAAGTTCGTGCTCGTGATCGTGTCCTCGCCGCCCGACAGGAAGCTGCTCGGCGGCTGATCCTGGTGCCGGTAATTCACGGCGCCGCCGAAGATGGGCGTGTAGTTCGCCAGTGCCTGCGCGATCGTGTAGTCCTGCAGTTCAGGATTGAGGCGCTCGACCTGGATGCCCAGGTTCTGCTGCAGCGCCAGCTGCACGGCTTCGTCAATCGAGAGCGGCCGAAGGGGCCCGGTGGCCTCGATGGCCTGCTGGGTCGCGGCGGTGGCCGGCGTGGCCGGCGGCGTCTGCGGCTGCGGGGCCTGCGGCTGCTGTTGTGCGAACGTGATGGTTGCGGCGCCCAGGAGCATCGCGGCGGCCAGCAGGGCGCGCGCGCCAGGGCGGGGCAGAAGGTGCATGGGACGGTGCTCCAAATGTGAGAACGGCGTAGACCGGGTATCGGCAGACTTTCCCCGGCACGGCCGGGAGGTCATGGTGGAATAGACGGATGACCTGCGACGGGAGTTTCCGAGGCCGTCGGCGATTGTATACTAGCCGTTCCCCCATACGCCGATCGGTCCCGCAATCGGGCGCCGTTCGTGCCAATTTCGGGACCCTCCGCCTGTGACCCACGACGAGCTCCTGCACCTGTTCCGTCAGTCCGGCGCCCTGCTCGAAGGCCACTTCCGTTTGTCGTCGGGTCTGCACAGCCCCGGGTACATGCAGTCCGCACTCGTGCTCCAGCACCCGCGCGACGCGGCGGCGCTCGGTGAAGCGCTCGGCCGCGCGCTCGAGGGCTACGGCGCGACGGCCGTGCTCTCCCCCGCACTCGGCGGCATCGTCATCGGCCACGAGGTGGCGCGCGCGCTCGGCGTACGCGCGATCTTCGCCGAGCGGCAGGACAGCCGGCTGACGCTGCGGCGTGGCTTCACATTGAGCCCCGAGGACAAGGTCATCGTGGTGGAGGACGTCGTCACGACGGGCCTCTCTACGCGCGAGACGATTGAGGTCGCGCGCACGGCAGGCGCCACGGTCGTGGCCGCGGCCGCGATCGTCGATCGCAGCGGCGACTCGGCGGACCTTGGCGTCCCCTTCCGCGCGCTGCTGCGCATCAGCCTGCCCACGTACGATCCGGCCGTGTGTCCGCTCTGCGCGCAGGGAGTCCCGGTGGTAAAGCCCGGATCGAGGAACTGACGATGACCGTGCCTGGTGCTGGGTGCCGGGTGCCGAGTGCGGTGCCTTGTGCCGCGTGCTTCGTGCAGTGCGGCGTGCCTGATGCTGAGGGCCGCAGTGCTGCATGAGGTCGTAGCTGGGTGCGGTCGTAGGGCCGAACTTCAGCCCCAATAGTACGTAGGGCCGAACTTCAGCCCCAAAGTACGTAGGGCCGAACTTTAGTTCGGCCTTGAGTGGGGCCGAACTTCAGCCCCAATAGTACGTAGGGCCGAACTTTAGTTCGGCCTTGAGGATCACGTAATCCGGAGCCCGATTGCGCGCGCTCAAGCTGACAATCCAGTACGACGGCACCGAGCTGGCCGGGTGGCAGCGCCAGAAGACCGGCGACTCGGTTCAAGGTCTGCTCGAGGACGCGCTCTCGCGCATCGACGGCGCGCCCGTCACGGTGCACGGCGCGGGACGGACCGACGCGGGCGTGCACGCGATGGCGCAGGTCGCGAGCGCGCAGCTACAGACCGCCCACGACCCCGCCACGATTACCCGCGCGATGAACGCCCAGTTGCCCCCCGCGGTTCGCGTCACCAGGATTGAGGAGGCGTCGCCCGATTTTCATGCGCGCTTCTCGGCCCGCGGCAAGACGTATCGGTACCTGATTCTCGAGGGCGACACCGCCAGCCCCTTCCTGTGCCGCTACGCCCATCGAGTCCCGGGGCCGCTCGACGTCGACGCGATGCGCGACGCAGCTGGCACGTTTCGGGGGACACACGACTTCAGCGCCTTCCAGTCCACCGGCAGCACTGTGTCCCACGCCATGCGCACCGTGACACAGGCCGACGTCAGGGTCTGGGAGCCCGGGCAGCCGCCGCCGGCCCCGCCGGTTTCGGAGTCCGCCGTCGCGGGCGGCCGCCTTGTGGTGTTCGAGGTAGCGGCTGACGGGTTCCTCCGGCACATGGTGCGCGCCATGGCCGGCACGCTGCTGGATGTCGGCCTGCGGCGTCGCCCCGCCGCGGACGTTTCCGCCATCCGCGACGGCCTCGTGCGCGCCGACGCAGGGGCCACCGCGCCGGCCCGCGGGCTCTGGCTGGTGTCGGTCGACTACTGCTAATATTGCGGTTTGGTTTTCTGTTGAGGCCCTGAATGTCGCTAGACCAGCTGCTCGCGTGGTTGCCGCCCGGCTCGCCCGAAGAGGCGCTGGCCAGGCAGGTGAACTTCGAACAGCTGCCCGCACACGTCGCGATCATCATGGACGGCAACGGCCGCTGGGCGGCCAAGCGCCACCTGCCTCGCGTCGAAGGCCACCGCGCCGGTATCAACTCGGTCCGTGACGTCGTCGAAGCCTCGGCCCGGCTCGGCATCGACGTGCTCACCATCTACGCGTTCTCGATGGAGAACTGGAAGCGGCCCGAAGCCGAGGTCAGCACGCTCATGGCGCTGCTCAAGCGCTACTTGCGGCTCGAGCTCGGGACGCTGCTCAAGAACAACATCCGCTTCCGCGTGATCGGGCGCCCGCAGGAGCTGGCCACCGACATCCAGGACGAGCTCGCCGACGCTGTTGAGCGGACGTCGAGGAACAGCGGCCTGCTCTTCAACATCGCGCTCAACTACGGCGGCCGCGCCGAGATCGTGGACGCGGCGCGCCGGCTGATCGCCGCGGGCGTCGGCCAGAGCGAGCTCGATGAGAAGCGGTTCAGCGATTTCCTGTACACCGCCGGCCAGCCGGATCCCGACCTGCTGATTCGCACGAGCGGCGAGATGCGCGTCAGCAACTTCCTGCTCTGGCAGATTGCCTACGCCGAGATCTGGGTCACCGACACGCTCTGGCCCGACTTCCGCGCGTCGCATCTGCTGCAGGCCATCCTCGAGTATCAGAAGCGCGATCGCCGCTACGGCGGCCTCAACCCCTCGCGCGTCGCGACGGTCAGGTGACCCGTGTTCTGAGCGGCGTCGTGCTGCTGATGGTCGTCGGCAGCATCAGCTGGCTTGCGCCGCCCGAAGGACTCGTCGCGCTGGCGGCGCTGGTCGCCGTCCTCGCATTCTTCGAGCTTGCGACGCTGTGCGAGGCGCTCGGTGCCCCGATTCCGCGGCTGCCTGGCGCGGCACTGACGCTTGCGGTGACGGTGAGCGCGGCCTGGCCTGGCAAGCCGCTTGAGCCTGTACTCGTGGCCGCCATCGTGATCGCCGCAGGCGCTGCGGTTGCTGCAGGCGCACCTGATCGCGGCAGGATCGCCGCCACTGCCGCCACCGTGTTCGCGCCGCTCTACCTCGGCATTCCGCTTGGCGGGCTCGCCTCCATTCGCTGGACCGACGGTCGCGAAGTCGCGATCCTCGTCGTGCTCGCCGTCGTCGCAAGCGACACCTCGCAGTACTACGCGGGCCGGTTGTTCGGCCGCCGCCCGCTCGCTCCCGTCATCAGCCCGAAGAAGACGATCGAAGGCGCCGTCGGCGGCTTCCTCGGCGGCACGCTGCTGATGGTGGCATTGGGCGCGTGGTGGCTGCCGGGCGTGCCGGCGCCGGCCCGCGCGCTGCTCGGCCTGGCGATTGTCGGACTCGGCATCATCGGCGACTTGTTCGAGTCGATGCTGAAGCGCGCCGCGGCCGTGAAAGACAGCTCGAGCCTGATCCCGGGACACGGGGGAGTGCTCGACCGCATTGACGCGCTGCTGCTCGCGGCGCCCGTCTACGTGGCGGTCCTCAAGTACGGGCCCTGGCGGACGGCATGAAGCGGCTGGCCATCCTCGGCTCGACCGGATCGATCGGCCACAGCGCACTGGCCGTCGTTGACGCCCACCCGACACGCCTGTCGGTCGTTGGACTTGCCGCCGGCCGCCGGGCCGACGATCTCGCCGCGCAGATCGCCCGCTACCGCCCGTCGATCGCGGCCCTCACGAGCGACGACGATCTGCCGGCGCTCCGTGAGGCCGCATCGAAAGCCGGCACCATCACGACCTCCGGCGCGGACGGGCTCGTCGCCGTCGCCACGCACCCCGACGTCGACATCGTGCTCTGCGCCTCTTCGGGCACCGCGGCGCTCGAGGCCGTGCTCGCGGCGATCACGGCCGGCAAGAGCATCGCGCTCGCCAACAAGGAAGTCCTCGTGATGGCCGGCGCGCTCGTGACGAAAGCCGCTCGCGCGCGTGGCGTGCCGCTGCTGCCCGTCGACAGCGAGCACAACGCGATCCACCAGTGCCTTCACGGGCGTCAGCCGGGCGAGGTCACGCGCCTGATTCTCACCGCGTCAGGTGGGCCCTTCCGTACGTGGCCGGCCTCGAAGCTGGAGCACGCCACACCGGAAGACGCGCTGCGGCATCCCACTTGGCAGATGGGCCGCAAGATCACGATCGACTCGGCCACGCTGATGAACAAGGGCCTCGAGGTGATCGAGGCGCACTGGCTCTTCGACGTGCCGGCCGACCGGATCGAGGTGCTGATTCACCCGCAGTCGATCGTGCACTCGATGGTTGAGCTGAAGGACGGCTCGACCATCGCGCAGCTCGGCGTCACGGACATGCGCCTGCCCATCCAGTACGCTTTCTCGTATCCCGATCGCTGGGAGGCGGCGCTTCCGACGCTCGATCTGACACGGAGCGCCGCACTCGAGTTCGCGTCGCCAGACCTCGACCGGTTTCCGTGCCTTCGCCTGGCCTACCAGGCACTGCGTGTCGGTGGGACGATGATGGTGGCCCTGAATGCCGCCAACGAGGTGGCCGTGGACGCCTTTCTGGCCGGCCGGCTGCCATTTCCCGCGATTTCGCGCGTCATCGACGGGACGATGGCGGCACACGATGTGCAAGAACCTGCTACCGTTGAGATCGTGCGTGCGGCCGACCGCTGGGCCCGCGACCATGCCCGCGCTCTGGCAGGCGAGCTGGAATTGAAAGTGTGAGGTCCTGATCGCAGTGACAACGATCCTGGCTTTCGTTTTTGTCATCGGGGTGCTGGTTTTTGTCCACGAGCTGGGACACTTCCTCGCAGCCCGCCGCGTCGGCGTCCGCGTGCTGACCTTCTCGATCGGGTTCGGCCCCCGCATCTTCGGGTTTACCAGGGGCGGCACCGACTACTGCATCAGCGCCGTCCCGCTGGGCGGGTTCGTGAAGATGGCGGGCGAGACCACCGACTCGCCTGACGCGCCGCCCACCGGCAAGGCCGACGAGTTCCTCTCCAAATCGAAGTGGGAGCGCTTCCAGGTCCTCATCATGGGGCCCGTGATGAACCTGGCGCTCGCCGTGATCGTGCTCGCCTTCGTCCTCTACCAGGGCGCCGACGTCCCGGCCTACCGCGACATGCCCCCGATCATCGGTGGCATCGAGAAATCGTCGCCGGCGGACAAGGCGGGCCTGTTGCAGGGCGACCGAATCCTGCGCGTCGACGACCGCGAGGTCACGACGTGGGATCAGCTGCTGGTGGCCGTCGCGGGCAAGGCGCGCCGCGAGGTGACGCTGCTCGTCATGCGCGGCGGTGAGTCGCGGCCCATCGAAGTCGTCCCCACGGCGTTCGGCAAGTACGAAGTCGGCGACATCGGCGTCTACCCGAACACGCACCCGCACGTGCGCGGCGTCAACCCCGGCGACCCGGCCGAGAAGGCCGGCGTCAAAACCGGCGACGTCGTCATGCAGGTGAACGACCGCACCATCAACTTCGCGCGTCAGCTGTCGGACGAGATCAACAAGAACGTCGGCAAGCCGACCGTCGTGCATGTCCTGCGCGACGGCCGTCCCGTGGACATCCACGTGACCCCGATCAAGCGCGGGGCGCTCGGGATGATCGGGATCCAGATTGGCGACGAGGTCAAGAAGGTCGAGCCGGGGCCGCTCGAAGCCGTGAAGATGAGCGTCGAGCAGAACTGGGAAAACGCCGGACTGATCTTCCGGACGCTCGCGGGCCTGTTCACCGGTGAGACCTCGCCAAAGCAGCTGATGGGGCCGGTCGGCATCGCGCAGCTCTCGGGTGAGTCCGCGCAGAACGGGTTCGTCTCGCTCCTCGGGCTGATGGCGTCGATCAGCCTGAACCTGGGCCTGCTCAACCTGATGCCGATTCCCGTCCTCGACGGCGGGCACATCCTGATCCTGCTGCTCGAAGGCGTCTCGCGGCGACAGTTCAGCAACCGCGTGAAGGAGCGCATGCTCATCGCCGGCTTCGTGCTGCTGATGCTGCTGATGGTGACCGTGATCTACAATGACCTCGCCCGCATTCAGTGGGTCGAGCACCTGATGTTCTGGCGCTAGCCAACCGGCGGCCGACCATCACGGCCGCCGTCTCGTCTCAAACTCTGAAACACTGAATCCTGCAACGGGCAGGAACGGGGCTTCCCTCTCCTCGAGGTGTGTGTGATGCAGCGTGTGCTGATCGGCCTTGCCCTGGCGCTCTTCGTGATCGCCCCTGCCACCGGTGGCTGGGCGCAACCCTCGTCATCGCTCACCGACACCGACATCCAGCGGCTCCGCACCGCCGTCGCCGACGCCCGCGCTGACGTCGACCGCGCGCGGGCCCGCGACCAGCAACTGGCGGCGTCGCTGTCGAAAGAGCTCGACGATCTGGCTGATGAGGTGACCTACTTGGCCGTGAAGCTGCGCAAGGAGCAGCAGGTGCCGCGGTCGGAGGGTACGGATCTGCGCGACCGGATCGACGACGTACGCACACGCGCGCGTGGCGACTTGGCGCAGCCGGCTTCAACGGCTGCCATGGTTTCAGACGAGATCCCCGTCGGAACCGAGATCGACGTGCGGCTGCTCGATCCGCTCAGCTCGGGCCGCAATCAGGTCGAGGACCGCTTCCGCGCGACGACCATCGTCGACTTGCGGATGGGCGATCAAATCGTGATTCCCGCCGGCTCGGAGATGCGTGGCGTCATCACGTCGCTCGAGAAGGCCGGCCGCGTCGACCGCAAGGGCAACATGACGCTCGCCTTCGATCAGATCACGGTAGATGGCACCCGTTACCCGATGCACGGCACGGTGACGAAGGCGTTCGAGGGCGAAATCAAGGGCGAGGTGGGGAAGCTCGGCGTCGGTGCGGCCGCGGGCGCCATCATCGGCGGGATCATCGGAGGCGCAAAGGGCGCGGTGGCCGGGGTGCTGATTGGCGGGGGAGGCGTCGCCGCTGCCACGCCGGGCACGGAGGCGGAGCTGGCGCCGGGCACGATCCTGCGGGTCCGGCTCGATCAGCCGCCTCCGGTCACGCCGCGCTAAGTCGAAGCGGTGGCCTGGACAGCGTAGTGATCGGCCAGCGCCTGGACCAGCGCGCCGATCGTGAATTCCGACGGCATGACAGTGACGGGGATGCCGAGCCGCGTGGCGGCTTCCGCGGTCACCGGCCCGCACACCGCGACCACGGTCTGCTGGAGCAAATCCGCGGCCTGCTCGGCGCCGAAGGTGTGTGCGAAGTTGCGGACGCTGGCTGCGCTCGTGAACGTGACCGCGTCGATCTGCCGATCGAGCAGCATGCGATAAATATCGGGGTCGTTGACCGGATCGATCTCGGGCGGCAGCGTCCGATAGGCGATTACCGCATCGACGTGTGCGCCGGCGTCGGACAGCGCCTGGCTCAGAAGCTCGCGGCCGGCATCGGCCATCGGCAGCAGGAACCTGCGGCCTTTCAGCGGGCCCGCGCTCCCGAGCGCGTCCACGACACCTTCCGCCCGAAAGTCAGCGGGCACGAGGTCCGCGCGCACGCCATAGCGCAGCAGCCGGTCGCGCGTCGACGGTCCCACTGCGCACAGGCTGACGCCCTTGAGCGCCCGTACGTCACCGCCGCGGTACAGGCGCTGCATGAACTGATCGACGGCGTTCGCGCTGGTGAAGATGATCCACGCGTACTGGTCGATGGCCTGCACCGCGCGATCGAGCGGCGCCCAGTCCTCGGGCGCCGCAATCCGGATCATCGGCGCCTCGACGGCGTCGGCGCCCAGCGCCGAGAGCCGATCCGACAGTTCCGCGGCATCTTCCTTCGGCCGTGTCACGACGATGCGCTTGCCGAAGAGCGGGCGATCGTCGAACCAGCGCAGATGCTGCCGCAGCGCGGCGACGCGTCCGACGACGAGGATCGCCGGACGGGTGGGCCGGGTGGCCTTCGTCAGCTCGGCCAGTTCGCCGAGCGTGCCGTCGATCGTCTGCTGCCCCGGCAGCGTGCCCTCGTAGATCACCGCCGCCGGATCGCTCTTCGCGCGCCCGTGGGAAAGCAGCGAGTCGAGGATCGCCGGCAGTTGCTTGGTGCCGGCGTAGCAGACGATGGTGCCCTTGAGCTTTGAGAGGCTCGCCCAGTCCACCTGCGGCGCCGTCTGGCTCTCGTCCTCGTGCCCGCGCACGAGCGTGACCGTGTCGCCGCCGCCGGGATACGTGATCGGCACGCCAGCGTAGCTGGGGATTCCGATCGCCGCCGGGATGCCGGGCACCACTTCGAAACGCACGCCCTGCTCGTGCAGGAACAGCGCTTCTTCGCCGCCGCGATCGAACACGAACGGATCGCCCCACTTCAACCGCGCGACGATGCGGCCTTCGCGCGCCTTCTCGGCGAGCAGGTAGCAGATGGCTTCCTGCGCCATGGCCTGCGGCGCGGCCGTGCCGACGTCGATCCGCTCTGCGTCCTCCGGCGCGTACTTCAGCAGGCGCGGGTGTACGAGATGGTCGTACAGCACCACTTCGGCGATGGCCAGGCAGGCCAGTCCTCGCGCGCTGATGAGACCGGGATCACCCGGCCCGGCGCCGATGAGGTAGACGACGGAACGCGACATCGGGGAAATCATATAGTGCAAAGTGCGAAGTGCTAAGTGCTAAGTGGAGTGGGAAGTGGGAAGTGGGAAGGAAGTGGGAAGTACGTAGGGCCGAACTTTAGTTCGGCCAGGCAGTGGGAAGTACGGAAGTACGTAGGGCCGAACTTTAGTTCGGCCAAGCGGCGTAGACCGTACCCCGTTTACGACGTAGGCGCGTAGTAGCCCTGTTTCGTGCGGGCGGTGATGTTGGGTTCCTTTACGCGGACGAGGACGCGGCGCCAGGCGCCGTCGCGCTTCGGGTTGCGCGACGTGTAGCCAATCATGTACTGGCTGGAGAGCTCGTCGGAGATCTGGCCGTAGATGCTGCCCAGTTCTCCTGCCGAGCGCGCGAAGAAGACGCGGCCGCCGGTCTGCTGCGAGAGCTCGCGCAGCACGTAGTCGGCTTCGTTGAATGACCCGCGCAGGTGCTCGGGGCCTTTGCCTCGCAGGCCGATCGCGTAGATCGCGGTTTCCGAACGCTTGGCCAGATCGAGCACCTCGTCGAAGCTGACCAGGCTCGACGTGTCCTCGCCGTCCGACAGCACCACGATCGCCTGCCGCTTCACGTCGTCCGCGTTCCGCGCCTGAATTTTCTTCAGTTCCTTGAGTGAGATGTAGATCGCGTTGTGCAGCGACGTAGAGCCGCCCGCCGTGGTCTTGCGGATCGCCTCCTCGAGATCCTTCACGTTGCTCGTGAAGCTCTGCGAGATGAGGACGCGGCTGTCGAAGTCGATCACCTGGCCGAGGTCCTGTTCGCGCAGGTGCTTCACGAAGCCCACGGCCGCGTCCTGCGCCGTCTGAATCTTGTCTTCCATGCTCGCGCTCGTGTCGAGCAGTATCGACAGCGCGATCGGCAGGTTCGATCGGTTGAAGAACTGGATCTCCTGCGGCTGGCCGTCTTCGTAGACGTTGAAGGATTCCTTCGGCAGGTCGGTCACGAAGTGGCCCGTGCCATCCACCGCGGTGACGTTGAGCGAGACGACTTCGACGCCCGCCTTGAACGCGGGCTGCTGCGCGTGGCCGTGCGTCACTGCAAGGGCCGCGATCGCCGCAATCGCGGCGAGCCCGATCGGCACGCGCATTCTCATCGTCGACGACCTTTCATCGCACCAGCGTGCCGCGCGCGGTGAGGTCTCCCCGCGACACGCCCACTTCGACCGCCTTGGGCGGGACCAGCGCGCCCGGACGGCCGTAGACCACCTTGTACTGCGCGCCCAGATCCTCGGCCACCTGGCTGAGCGCGTCAGCCAGGCTCATGCTCGTCAGCAGCTCCTGGCGGCGGCCGCCGCTCGCGCGGGTGCCCTGGTCGATCACGTACGAGCGGTCCCGCGCCGGCTCGTCGCGCATCGACCCGCCGTTGGGCGAGATGCGGAGCACGTGCAGCGTCGTGCCGCTGGCAGCCAGCACCTCGAGCGTGCGCTGATAGTGCACGTTGCTGAAATCCGGTCCGTCCCCAGTTATGACGAGCAGGGCCCGCCGGGGGTTTTTCCGCGCGCGAATGCCCTTGATCGCGTCGATGATCGAGTCCTGGAAGACCGTGCCGGCGCCGGGTTGAGGGAACACCTTCTGCACCCCGCGCTGGAGCGTGGCGACGCTGGTCGTGTAGTCCTCGAGGCCGGTAGGGCGATCTGCCATCCCGATGAGCGAGATGCTGGCCGATTGCTCGTCGGCCATCTTCGTGACGAAGGTCGTCAGCGCTTTGCGGAAGTCGTTGAGGTAGGGCTGGATCGACTGCGAGTTGTCGATCAGGATGCCCAGATCCAGCGGGTCCGCCGTCCGGCCCGCGCGCAGGATTTCACGCGACTGGCCGTCTTCCTTCACGCGGAAGTCGGGCACGTCGAGTCCCGAGACCGGGTGCCCCTCCTTGTCGAGCACGCTGACGTACAACGTTTGCTCGGTTTCCTGCGCCCTGAGCGAGGAAGGCAGCAACGCGACGGCCGAGACGGCCAGCAGGACAACCAGCGTGCGCATAAGGAAAACTCCCGGAACCAGAGGCGAGGCGCGCCCGGAGGCGGGGGAACGAAGCACCGACTGCTGAAAGTATAGGTTGATGACGGGGGCGGGTCAAGGCGGCTCGTCCCAGAAACTGTTGCAGAGACTGGACTTGTGGTCGTAAGATGGGGGGATGAAGACGCGGACGCTGCTCGTGGCGATTGTGGCGCTGTTGCTGCTGCTGGCCGGGGTCATGGGATATCGCCGTGCGGCCGCACGGAACGCCGCCGACTGCGCCGACAAGCCGAAACCGCAAAACGAGTTTGCGATGGCCGCCGAGTGCGACGGCGGCGCCACGCCGGCGGGTCAGACGCCGGCGTCGCCGAAGCCCGAGCCAGCGCCGGCGCCAGCGCCGAAGTAACCGATGGCCGGCCGCGATCAAGGCGAGGCACTCCGCAGCATCGGAGTGTTGGCATCGGCGGGCTGGTCGTTTGTCTTTGCGATCCTCATTGGGCTGGCTGGCGGCTACTTCCTCGATCGCGCGCTCGGCACATCGCCGTGGCTGTTTTTTCTCGGGTTCGTGGTGGGCTTTGTCGCCGGCGTCGCAAATCTCTATCGCGCCGCCAGCGCGGCGTCGGGTTCGGATCGATCTCCGAAGCCGTGAGGACATAGGGGACAGTCCCCAAGCGGATCCGTTTTTAGGGACTGTCCCCTCTCCCATTCTTCATTCTTCACTTTCCACTCTTCACTCCACTCACTCCACTTAGCACTTGGCACTTCCCACTTCGCACTTAGAGCGTGACTCCGTCATCGTCTGTGTGGCGCTGGCGCTGATCGCCCTGGTCGTGCCTTTGGGTGGGCTCTGGGCGGCCGTGTCGGTGGTGTGCGGCTGGCTGCTCGCATGGGTCAGCTACCGGGGCATCCGGAGCGGGGTAGATGCGGCACTTTCTGGCCAGAAAGGGCGAGGTTTGCCGCTGGTGAAGTTTTTCACAAGGTATGCTATACTCGCCTTGCTGGCGTACGTTATGCTGGCGCGTTTTCGCGTCAGCCCGGTGGGCCTGCTGGCGGGGGCGTCCTCGCTGGTCGCCGCTGCTTTCGTGGCGGCCGCGCGGGTGATCGTCACCGATCGACGTCCGGACAACTCCCGATAGCTCGATGGAAAAGCTTCACCACGAACTCTGGCTCACCCAGGCCGTCAACGCCCTGTTCGGCCCCGTGGCCGCCGCCATTCTGCGCGCGCTGGGCCGTCCGGTGCCGGCGCACAACGTCATCCCCGACTACCTGGCGATGCTGCTGGTGATCACGGTCGCGCTCGCGGCATTCGCCCTGTTCGTCCGCTCGCGCCTGAGCGTCGAGCACCCCGGTTCACTGCAGGTGCTGCTCGAGGACTTCGTCGGGATGTTCAACAGCCTGCTCGACGATTTCGTCGGGCCCGCGGGGCGCAGGTACCTGCCGATCGTCGGGTCCCTGTTCCTGCTGATCCTGATTTCGAACCTGGCGGGCATGGTGCCCGGGCTGATGGCGCCCACGAGCAACGTGAACGTCACGCTCGGCTGCGCGCTGACCGTCTGGGTGCTTTACCACGTCGAGGGCATTCGCGCGCAGGGCATCGTCTCGTACCTGAAACACTTCGTGATGCTGCCGGGTGCTCCTGGCTGGATGATCGCGTTTGCGCCCATTATTCTCATCATCGAGGGCATCGCGCACCTGGCACGCGCCCTATCCCTGACGATTCGACTGTTCGGCAACATCTTCGGCGAAGAGCTGGTTATCCTGATCCTGGCGACCCTTGTGCCTTTCGTCGTGCCGCTGCCGATGATGGCGCTTGGGCTCGTGACGAGCACGCTCCAGGCGCTGATCTTCGCCATCCTGACGATGGTCTATCTGGGAGGCGCCGTCGCCGTCGAACATCACGACGACGGGCATCACTGACGCTGTCGCACGCTTTTGTAACAACTGCCCCGAGGAGGCTATTCACGTGAGTACACGGTCTGTCGTCGCCACCGCCCTGGTCCTGATCGGTCTTGGGTTCGTCTCGCCGGTCCACGCTCAGGAGACCACCGCTGCGGCCAATAATTCCGGCCTGATCATCCAGTGGTCGATTATCACTGCCGGCTTCGCGCTGGCCTTCGCCGCCGGTCTCGGCGCGCTCGGTCAGGGCCGCGCGGTTGGTTCGGCAGTCGAAGCCATTGCACGGAATCCCAGCGCGACCAACGACATCCGTGGCAGCTTGCTGCTCGGCCTCGTGCTCATCGAGTCGCTCGTCATTTACGTGCTGCTCGTCTCGCTGATCCTGCTGTTCCTCAAGCCGTTCAGCGCGTAGTCGCCCCGCGCGGGCACTGCCCCATTCAGGACACCCGGTCATGGGGTCAGACGCTGTTAAGGCGTCGAAGGATGCTTAACAGCGTCTGACCCCTAGTCGGTTAAGGCGTCGAAGGCTGCTTAACAGCGTCTGACCCCTACGCTGTTAAGGCGTCAAAGGATGCTTAACAGCGTCTGACCCCCAATCTCACGCCTATCGCCCGCTGAGACGCGATGAGACTTCGCTTCACCCGCCTCGACGCGTGGCTGCTCCTCATGACGTTCTTCTGGGGCAGCAACTTCACCGTGCTCAAGGCCGCGATGCGCGAGCTGCCAGGCCCGGGACTCAACGGGATTCGGATGGTGCTGGCCTCGCTCCTGTTCCTCGCCGTCATCGCATGGCGGGAAGGCCTCGTCACCTCGGTCCGCGGCGTCGCGCGCGCGGACTGGCCGGCCATCATCGGTCTCTCGCTGGTCGGCCACGGCCTGTACCAGGTCCTCTTCCTTGGCGGGGTGGCGCGCACGTCGGTCGCCAACAGCGCGCTCATCTTCGGCTGCACGCCGGTCACGGTCAGCCTGCTCAGCGCGGCCCTGGGCCACGAGCGCCCGGGCTGGACGCGATGGGCCGGCACGGCCCTCTCGCTCGCCGGCATCTACTTCGTGGTTGGACACGGCGCGCGAGAGGGCATCTCCTCGCCCACGGGCGACCTGTTCATCCTGCTGGCCATGTTCAGCTGGTCGATCTATACAGTCGGCACGCGCCCGCTGCTGGACCGGTACTCGCCCGTCTTCATCACCGGCCTGACGATGACGATCGGCACGCTGGTTTACGCGCCGTTCGCGCTGATGTGGCTGAAGGGCGTGGACCTCACGGCTGTCTCTGCGCTCGCGTGGGTGGGAGTGGCGTACTCGGCGGCCTTCTCGCTGGTGGCGGCCTACATCATCTGGTACACGGCGGTGCACCAGTTGGGAGGCAGCCACACGGCCATCTACTCGAACGTCGTGCCCATCGTTGCCATGGCCGTTGCGACGCTGGTGCTCGGCGAGCCGACGACGTCCGCGAAACTGGTGGGCACTGCCGCCGTCCTGGCCGGCGTCGCGTTCACGCGCCTTGATCCCCGGCGCACGTTCCCTGCCAGTGAAGGATGACACCGGGCACCGAGATTTCGTGAAAAGGGCCCAATTGGCGGGACCGCTCCTTGGTACACTGACTGCAGCCCAACCGCCCATGCGTCGACTCCACGCCGGATGGTCCATCCTTCTGCTGCTCGCCTGTGTGGCGTGCGGCGGCAGCAAGTCTTCATCGTCGGGGTCCACGCCGCCCCCCTCACCGACGCCAACGCCGCCCGCGAACCCGTGCGCGGCCCTCGCGCAGACAGAGACTGAGGAGGAGGCGACAGCTGAGGCCCAGGCCTCTGCCGACGCGAAGCGCCTCCCAAGGGTTGACGGCGATCCCCGCTGGAGCGTCCTGAACAGCCTCTGGCAGCATGCCGCCGCAGGACGCTTCGCGCTGCCGCTCGCCGAGTCGGGCACGCACTCGCAGGACGTCGGCAACGTCGCCGTCATCCAGGATCCCGGCGACATCATCGTCAGCGCCAACCAGTTCGACCTGCAGAACCTGAACCTGAAATTCACCAGGAACGGATCGAGCTACGACGTCACGCGCACCAACACCGGCTTCCGAAGCACGATTGGCGATCGGGTCACGCTTTCAGACGACGACACGTCGCAGTTCACGATGCCGTTCGCGTTTTCCTTCTACGGCAAGGACCAGACGCAGGCGTTTCTCAACTCGGACGGCAACATCACGTTCGAGCAGGCCGACACCGCGAGCACCGACCGCAGCGTCTCGCGATTCCTGACGGGACCTCCGCGTGTGGCGCCATTCTTCTCGGATCTCGATCCGTCCACCGGCAGCGGCCGGGTGTTCCTGGCGACGGCGGCCGACGGCGCGTCGATCACCTGGTGCAACGTCCGTGCCTTCGACACGGCGCAGACCGTCAGCGCGCAGGCCGTGCTGCTGCCCGACGGCAGCGTCGAATACCACTACGCGTCGAACATCGGCATCAAGGACGCCGTCGTCGGTATCTCACCCGGCCACACGGGACAATTCCAGGCGGTGGATCTGAGCACGACGGGGCCGGTCTCGAGCAGCGTCGCGATCGGCGAACGATTCTCCGGGCAGTCCGATATCGACCTGGTCGCCCTGGCGAAGCACTTCTATCAGACGCACTCCGACAACTACGACCAGCTGATGATCTTCACCGACACGTCGGTCGTGTCGGGCAACACGTTCTCGTACGAGTCCACCGTCGCCAACGAGATCCGCGGCATCGGTGTGGATATCTACAACTTGAGTGCCGACTTCGGCAGCGCTGGCCGCCTGCGCAGCGTCGTCATGATGGACAGGCTGTCGAAATTCCCGGACAACCCGACCCAGAAGTTCCTGGGTGAAAACAACACGCTGAGCGTAATGGGGCAGGAGGCCGGGCACCGCTGGCTGGCGTTCATGCAGTTCAAGGACGTCAACGGCCGGAACTCGAGCGCGCTGCTCGGCCGGGATCTCGCGCACTGGAGCTTCTTTTTCAACTCTGAGGCGTCGGTCATGGAAGGCAACAAGATCGACGACCTCGGCGGCGGTGCATTCAAGACTGTGGACGCCGTGAAGCGGTACAGCGCGCTGGACCAGTACGCGATGGGACTGCTGTCGCCGTCGCAGGTGCCGGACTTCTTCTACGTGGACTCGCCGACCAACGTCGTGCCGCGCCGTGAGGCGACCAGCGCACCAGAGATCGGCGTCACGTTCAGCGGGACGAGGCGCGATCTGAAGATCGAGGACGTGATCGCCGCGATGGGCGCGCGGAACCCGACCTCGTCGAACAGCTCCCGTGTGCACCGGCAGGCGTTCATCTACCTGGTGTCGGGCGGCGCGGCCGTGGATCAGACGCAGGTCACGAAGGTGGATACCATCCGCCGCGCGTGGGTCACCTTCTTCGCGCAGGCAACCAGCAACCGCATGAAGGCGGAGACCACCCTCAAGTAGCCAGAGCGTCTGGTAAGCTTCCGCCGTCGTGACATATCGCTCCCTGGTGACTGCCGTCGTCGCTCTGCTGGCCTGCGTGACGGCGGCCGGCCAGGCACCCGTCGCACCTGCCGCACCCGTCGCACCTGCGCCACCCGTTCTCGATTCCGACCGCCTGACGTTGATCGAGCCGCTGGTGACGCAGGCGATTGCCGATCACCAGCTTCCCGGCGCGGTGGTCGTCGCGGGAATCGGCGATCGTGTCGTGTACCGCCAGGCGATGGGGAACCGTGCTCTTCGCCCGTCGGTCGAGCCGATGACGCTCGACACGATCTTCGATCTCGCCTCGCTCACCAAGGTCGTCGCCACAACGACCGCGGTGATGCAGCTGGTTGAAGACGGACAACTGCGGCTTGCCGATCGCGTCTCCGCCTACATCACCGGTTTCGAGCGCTACGGGAAGGATCGCATTACCATCCGGCACCTGCTGACGCACACGTCGGGACTCAGGCCGGATCTCGAGCTCGAGGTGCCGTTCGAGGGGAAGGACGAGGCGATTCGGCGAGCCGTCGAGGAAGTGCCGACGGCAGCGGCCGGCGATCGGTTCATCTACTCCGACATCAATTTCTTCCTGCTCGGTGCGATCGTCGAGCGCATCAGCGGCGAGACGCTCGGCGCCTACACCGCGCGCCGGATCTTCGGGCCGCTCGGGATGCGCGACACGACGTTCCTGCCATCGAGGTCACTCGTCCCTCGCATCGCGCCGACCGCCGCGTGCGAGCCGCTCGCGTGGCCGTGCGGCACGCCAGGCGCCCCGATGCTGCGAGGCGTCGTCCATGATCCCACCGCACGGCGAATGGGAGGATATGCCGGCCATGCCGGCCTCTTCTCGACGGGAGAGGACCTGTCGGTCTTCGTTCGGATGCTGCTGGCCGGAGGCACGTGGAACGGCGTGCGCATTCTGTCGCCGCTGACGGTAGCCACGATGACCAGGGCGGCCGCCGATGTGGGCGGCGCCAGACGTGGCCTGGGCTGGGATCTGGATAGCGCCTACTCGTCGAACCGCGGTGAGCTCCTGCCGGTCGGCTCGTTCGGTCACACGGGGTTCACGGGCACGTCGATCTGGGTCGATCCGTTGACCGGAGTCTGGGTCATCTTCTTGTCGAACCGCGTGCACCCCGACGGCCACGGCGACGTTAACGCGCTGCGGGCTCGAGTGGCGTCGATCGTGGCGTCGGCCGCCACCGGAGTCACGTTACCGCCCGATGTTGCGATGACCGGCCGCGAGTTCGTGGCATCGGCTCGTCCGGCGCCAGCCGCATCGCCTGCCGTCCAGACCGGGATCGACGTCCTTCGCGCGGAAGGGTTCGCGCGGCTGCGAGGGAAGCGCATCGGCCTGGTCACGAATCACACCGGCCGCGCCGCGGACGGCACGTCCACGATCGATCTTCTGCACGCGCAGAAGGACCTCACGCTCGTGGCGCTCTTCAGCCCCGAGCACGGCATCCGTGGCATCCTCGACGAGAACGTGCCGTCGACGACCGACCAGGCCACGGGGCTGCCCATCCATTCGCTGTATGGCGCGACGCGGCGCCCGACCGCCGAGATGTTCGCGGGCATCGACACGATGGTCATCGACCTGCAGGACATCGGCACGCGGTTCTACACGTACCCGGCGACGATGGCCTACGTGATGGAGGAGTCGGCGAAGCGCGGCATCCGGGTGGTAGTGCTCGACCGGCCAAACCCGATCGGCGGGTGGCAGATCGAAGGCCCGAAACTGGATCAGGCGGCCTTCACCGGGTACCTGCCAGTCATGCCCGTCCGGCACGGGCTGACGATCGGTGAGCTGGCAAAGCTCTTCAACAGCGAGGCCAGAATCAACTGCACGCTCGACGTCGTGACGATGGCGAACTGGCGCCGCAGCGACTGGTTCGACGAGACGAGCCTGGAGTGGGTGAACCCGTCGCCGAACATGCGGAACCTGGTCGAAGCCACGCTGTACCCAGGCATCGGGATGCTCGAGTACGGCAACCTGTCGGTCGGCCGCGGAACCGACACGCCCTTCGAGCTGATCGGCGCGCCGTGGATCGACGGCCGCGCGCTGGCCTCGGCGCTCAACACGCGAAGCATTCCCGGCGTCCGCGTCTACCCGGTGCGCTTCACTCCGGCATCGAGCAACTACGCTGGTGAGGTGTGCCAGGGCATCTTCTTCGTCGTGACGGATCGCGAGGCGCTGCGGCCCGTCCGGCTCGGCGTCGAGGTCGCTGCGGCTCTTGTTCGCCTGTACGGCGACCGCTACGACCTCGGGAAGACTCCGTTGTTGCTGGGGTCGAGCGAGCAGGTCGTTGCGCTGCGTGCGGGCGGCGATCCGGCCGCGCTCGCTGCCAAGTGGACGAGCGACGAGGCCCGCTGGCGAATGCTCCGCGCGAAATACCTGTTGTACTGACGTCACATGGGGCAGCTCGGCGGCAAGGATCTTCAGGCACTCAAGGACCTTCCCAGGACGCCCGCCGGCTCGTACCTGCGCAAGGCGACCGAGCCCAAGGCGCCGGTGGCGACCTCCGAGGAACCGGAGATCGAGGCCGTCCTGGAGCGGTATCCGGGGCTGAGGCTCTACAACCCGCACGCCTGGTCCGAATGGTTTCGCTACTACATCAAGAACCGGATCGGCCCGAGGCACAAGTTCAACTTCTACCCGCGAGGCGCAGCCGATCGCGGCATCTACCCGCTGGCGAGCGCCCAGGGTGGGAGCACCGTGCGCGTGGCTCTGGCTGGCGACTGGGGATCAGGCACGGACGAGGCACGTAGGGTCGGCATGCGGATGGCGGCTGCGCACCCCGACTTCACCATTCACCTCGGCGACATCTACTACGTCGGCTCGATGTCGGAAATCAACGAGCACTTCCTCGGCATCGACGACCCGCACAACGACTTCACGCCGTGTGCCTGGCCGCTCGGCGCCGTGGGCAGCTTCGCGCTGAACGGCAACCATGAGATGTTCGCGCGCGGCGACGCGTACTTCGAGCTGCTGCTCCCGCAGATGGGCCTGTGGACGCCGCGCGTGCGTCAGCACGCGAGCTTCTTCTGCCTCGAGAACGACGACTGGCGCGTGATCGCGCTCGACACGGGCTACAACTCGATCGGCCGGCCGATCATCGAGAACATCTTGCGGCCGACGGGCCGGCTCGAGGACGCGCTCGTCGAGTGGCTGCGTGACGACGTGAAGCTCGGCGCGCGCGGCGACGATCGTGGCATCGTCCTCCTGAGCCACCATCAGTACTACTCGGCCTTCGACGAGTGGTATCTCAAGCCCGCGCAGCAGCTCGCCGAGTTCATCAAGCGGCCGGTCGTGTGGTTCTGGGGGCACGAGCATCGCATGATTGTCTACGGTGCCCATTCGTTTGGCGGCGGCATCACGGCGCACGGCCGGTGCCTTGGCCACGGCGGGATGCCGGTCGATCGCATCAACCCCGACCGTCCGTTGAGGCACCGCGAGTGCCCGCCGCTGTTCGTGGACAACCGTCCGTTCCCGAACGATGAGAGCATCGACGTCGGCTACAACGGCTACGGGATCGTCGACTTCGAAGGCCGCGAGCTGAAAGTGGACTATCGCGATCTCACCGGTGCGGTCGTGTATCACGAAACAATCGAGGTCGATCGCGCCGGCGCGCTGCACGTCCGTGGCGCTGCTCGTACGTAGGCCCGAGCTTTAGCTCGGGCGGCGCGTACGTAGGCCCGAGCGCTCGTACGTAGGCCCGAGCTTTAGCTCGGGCGGCCTAATACATCCTGTACAACATCACGTAAATCACCACGCCCGTCACCGAGACGTACATCCACAGCGGCCACGTCCATCGCGCGATGCGCCGGTGCCGCGCGACGTCCATCCGCAAGCCGCGCGACAGCGTGACGAGCGCCATCGGGACGATGACCGCGGCGAGGATGACGTGCGTGAAGAGGATGGTGAAGTAGAGCGCGCGGATGGGCCCATGGCCCGGGAACGGCTTCGAGCCGACATGCGCGTGATAGACGACGTAAGAGATCAGGAACAGCGACGACACCACGAGCGCCGCGATCATGCACGCGCGGTGCTGGCTGATGCGCTTCCGCTTGATGAAATAGTACCCAGTGGCAAGCAGGCAGCCCGAGGTCGCGTTCAGCGCCGCGTTGAGCGCCGGCAGGTCCTGGATCGTCACGACGGCCAGGGGGACTGTCCCGCGTACACCATAAGGGGGACAGTCCCCCTCATCCAACGCGGTCGGCGAGCATCAACACCCACAGGACCGGCAGGTAGACGAGCGAGGCGGCGAACAGGCGCCGTGCGCCCTCCGGCGTCCGGTTGCGGGCAAATCGGATGGTCATCGCGAGCAGCGCGATGCTGAGGATGATCGCGCCGGCCAGGTACGCGCGGCCGGCGATGCCGACGACGGTGGGCATCAGGCTCACTGGCACGAGCGCGGCTGCGTAGTTCACCATCTGGAACGCCGTGCTGCGGCCGTTCGGGTCTTCAACGGGCAGCACGCGGATCCCGCCGCGCGCGTAGTCTTCGCGATAGAGCCACGACACCGCCAGCACGTGGGGCATCTGCCAGACGAACACGATCGCGAACAGCACCCACGCTTCGAGCCCCACCGATCCGCGCGAGGCCGCCCAGCCGATCACTGGTGGCAGCGCGCCGGGGACCGCGCCGATGATCGTCGCGAGCGAGGTGACTCGCTTCAGCGGCGTGTACACCAGCGCGTAGCTGGCGAGAGTGATCAACGCAACCGTGGCGGCGAGCCAGTTGGCGCCGAACCCGAGCTCGAGGATGCCGGCGATCGAGAGTGCCGTCGCAAAAAGCGCCGCGTCCCTGGCGCTGACTCGTCCACCCGGCAGCGGCCGCGCCATCGTGCGGCGCATCCGCGCGTCGACGTCGCGCTCGAGCACCTGATTGAACGCCGCCGCGCCGCTGGCGACCAGGAAAGTGCCGACGACGGTGTGAAACAGCAGCGCGAGGTCCGTGCGTCCCACGTTCCCCAGGTGGAAACCGATCGTCGTCGTCACCAGCACGAGCAGGTTGACGCGCGGCTTCGTCAGCGCGACATAGTCAGCCAACGGGCGCGATTCGCTGACGGCAAGGCTGGATTGCGGAGACAGGTCGCTCAAGGATGACACCGGAGCCAATAATTATAGCTGGTCATCGTACCGCCACG
>UEXX01000454.1_pt1 | contig 44284 bp, 37 predicted proteins | sample 4301161 | NCBI WGS metagenome assembly UEXX01 (sample SAMEA4773179, study PRJEB27434) | metagenome | biome: 2259; feature: agricultural soil; material: soil | place: USA | collected 2014-09 | depth 0.25 m
CGCCGTTGCCAGTAGGCATGGCTCAGCACGGCCACGGGTGGGCCGTCCGGCCTGGTTTCGCGCTCGGTGAAGGAGCGGCCGATCGCCGGCGTCACGCCAAAGGACTTGAAGAGGTCGGCTGTCGTCTGCGCGACGGTGATTTGGTCGGCGCCATCGCTCCCGAGCAGGTTGGTCGGAATCACCTGCACCAGCGCGAGCCCCTCGAACGAGTGCGAGCGTGAGCGCCACTCGAGAAAGTTGAGTGGATGCACCGCGACGGTCGTGCTCGAATCCGATGGCTGTTCGCGCAGCGTGACGAGCCGATGGGATTCCGGATAGGGCAGCGGACGCAGGAGCACCGCGTTGACGAAGCTGAAGATCGTGGTGTTCGCTCCGATGCCGAGCGCGAGCGAGAGCACGGCGATCGCCGTGAAGCCCGGGCTCTTGCGAAGCGAGCGCAGCGCGTAGGTAGTGTCCTGCAGCGCGCTCTCGATCAGGCTGACGCCGCGCGCGTCACGGCACTCCTCGCGGCGCTGATCGACGCCGCCAAATTCACGAAGCGCCGCGAGCCGCGCGTCTTCGGGCGTCATGCCGGCGGCGAGGTTCGCCTCAATCTGACGGTCGAGGTGATAACGGATTTCCTCGTCCATTTCCTCTTCGACGCGCCCGCCCCATAAGAGCGCGCGTGCTTGAAGCCGCAACCGTCTCAGCCACTGCATTGGAATTCCCAATCGTCAATCGTCAATCGTCATTCGTCATTCGTCATTCGTCACTGCGCAGTGACAATCGAAGAAATCGCAGTAGAGAGCCTTTCCCATTGTGCGGACTCGTGCGCGAGCGCGCGGCGTCCCTCGCGAGTCAGCGAGTAGTACTTGGCGCGGCGGCCGTTCTCGCTTTCGCCCCATTCGGCCGTGATCCAGCCCTGATGTTCGAGCTTGTGCAGCGCTGGATACAGCGACCCCTGACCGACCTGCAGGACGCTGTTCGACATCTGCCTGATGCGAATGGCAATCGCCCAGCCATGCATCGGCTCCAGCGCGATGACTTTCAGGATCAGAAGGTCCAGCGTGCCCTGGACGAGATCGGTGGGTTTGCTCACGCGCGGCCTCTCCCCTCGCTTACCGACAAGAGAGTACCAAATCTTCCTGTCGGTAATCAAGGGGGAGGGGCAGTGCTGCAGTGCTGCAGTGCTGCAGTGCTGCAGTGCTGCGGTGCTGCAGGGCTGCAGTGCTGCGGTGCTTCAGTGCTGCGGTGCTGCGGTGCTGCGGTGCTGCGGTGCTGCAGTGCCACAGTTCCGACGTTCCGCAGTTCCGCAGTGCTAGGCGCTTCGGATGTAACCGGCCATCCGGCCGGTGCTCGCGCCGTCGCGGCGGTATGAGAAGAACCATTGCGGATGGCAGGCCGTGCAGAGGCCCGCGACGTATACCGCGTCGCGCTTCACGCCCTGCTGGACGAGCTGGTCGGTGTTGGCTCTCCAGAGATCGAGATACCAGCCGTCGGCCCGCTGCTCGAACCACGTCGCCGTTTCCTTCGGCCATCCGGCGTCGCGGAAGGCATCCACCAGCTCCGCGCCAACGCGATAGCAGCAAGGACCGATCGACGGGCCGATGGCGGCCACGACGTCCGTGACCCGGACCCGGTGACGAGCCAGCGCCGACAGCGTGGCGCCCGCGATGCCTGCGGCCGTCCCACGCCAGCCCGCATGCGCCACTGCCACGGTGTTCGTGGACGAATCACCGAAGACAATCGGCACGCAGTCGGCCACCTGGACGGTCAGCAGGATCGACGCGTCGCTCGAGAGGGCGGCGTCGGCTTGAGGTCGATCCGCCACGGGGCCGCTGCCGTTCGGGCAGTGGACGATGGCGCCATGCACCTGGCGCAGCCGGACGAGCGCGGCCGGATCACGCTCTCCTGCCGCAGCAACCTCGGCCCAGGCGTGGGCCTCCTGGTCCGGTGAGCCCCGCAACGCCAGTTGACGCGTGGTCCAACCGTGCGGAAAGCCTTCGAGCGCGTCCGCATGAAGCCGGTAGCCCCAGGGCGCAGGCAGCCAGCGAAATCCCGCTCCAGGTTCAGGCGGACTCGACATTCCGGGAGTCTCTCCGTAAGAAGGACCCGACATCGTCAGTTCCGTGAGGACCCGACACCGTCAGTTCCGTGAGGACCCGACACCGTCAGTTCTCGAGGACCCGACACCGTCAGTTCTCGAGGACCCGACATCGTCAGTTCCGTGAGGACCCGACATCGTCAGTTCCAAAGGACCCGACATCGTCAGTGTAATAAAGTACCCGAGTGAACATCGTCGGCCTGGGCATCGACGCCACCGAAATCGGCCGGATTGCGGAGACCTTCGAGCGGTACGGCGATCGGTTCCTGCGCCGCGTCTTCACCGACGGAGAGATCGCCTACTGCATGCGGCGCCGGAACCCCGCGCCCCATCTGGCGGGGCGGTTCGCTGCGAAAGAGGCCGGCATGAAAGCCATCGGCACCGGCCACGCGTTTGGCGTCCTGTGGCGCGATCTCGAAGTGGTCCGCCACGGCGGTCCGCCGCAACTGCAGTTTCACAACGCCGCCGGCAGGCACTTCGCCAGACTTGGCGCGACACGCGCGCTTCTTACCATCACGCACACCGATGCGCTGGCGCTCGCGCACGTCATCCTCGTGAACGACGCCAACCGCGGTTAACAGTTTCCACCGGCCTCAGGCCGCATGCGACGCCGGGCAGCGACACGACCGCGCCCAAGCCGCGCACCTTCAGCTATTTCCAGCGGCAGCACGAGACACGCCTTCGCCGGCACGGATTCTGAAACTCACCTGCGTCGAACGTACGCCCGATGCGCGCACGCAACGTCAGGAGAAAAGCGCCGTGGAAGTGAAAATCGTGATGAACGACAAGGGCAACCCGCCCGGGAAGCTGGCCGACGCCGAACTGCACTTCTCGAGCGGCCCGCTCGATGGACTCAAGCTGATTGGCTTTGCCGTCTGGGAGCGGCGAAGCGGAAACGGCCGGAACGTCACGTTCCCGGCGCGCCAGTACTCGGTGAACGGCGAGCGCCGCAGCTTCGCGCTGCTGCGGCCGATGGTGGATGCCACAGCGCAGGATCGGGTCCGCGATCTGATTCTGCAGGCGTACGCCGAAGTCGAGGCGCAGCAGCCTGTCACGACGTAGCAGCAACGAGGACGCCATGCACCCGGTGGTGCTGACACCGCCCCTTCGCCGGCGGCGCTGGGCCGTTCCAGGCTGTTATCTCGTGTTCCGCGACCGGCGCCGGCGCCCGCAAGCCCGGGCGTCGGCGCCAGCAGCGGGTCATCCCTCGTGCTGGCGCCGGAGGAACGCGGGCACGTCGAGCGGCGAGGCGTCGAGCCCCTCGATCACCTGACCCTCGCTGCCGGCGGCCATGGCCATCGGCGGAGGCAAGTCGATCGCCGGCCGGCGCGCAATCGTCCGACCCGCCAGCGGCAGGCCGGCCGGCGTGTCGGTCCGCGGCTTGGTGTTGTAGTGCGCCAGGTCGACCGGCGTGGTGCTGCCCAGGCTGGCGGCCGGCCGCGCCGCCGCCGGGCGGTCGAAGCCCGTGGCGATGACGGTGATCTTCACGCGGCCGTGCAGCGCCGGATCGATCACCGCGCCGAAGATGATGTTGGCGTCTTCGTGCGCGGCCTCCTGGATGATGGTGGAGGCTTCGCTCACCTCGAGCAGCGACAGGTCCGGGCCGCCGGTCACGTTGATGATCACGCCGCGCGCGCCGTCGACGGAAGCGCCCTCGAGCAGCGGGCTCGAGATGGCCTTGCGCGCCGCGTCCATCGAGCGGTTCTCGCCTTCGGCGACGCCCGTGCCCATCATCGCGATGCCCATGCCCGCCATGATGGTCTTCACGTCCGCGAAGTCGAGGTTGATCATCCCTGGCACGAGGATCAGGTCCGAGATGCCCTGGATCGCCTGCCGCAGCACATCGTCTGCGGTCATGAACGCGTCGTTGAGCGTGGTGTGCCGCTCGATGATCGAGAGCAGCCGTTCGTTGGGGATCGTGATGACCGTGTCGACGCACTCGCGCAGCGCCTCGAGGCCGGCCTCGGACTGCACCTGCCGCCGGCGTCCCTCGAACTTGAACGGCTTGGTGACGACGGCGATGGTCAGGGCGCCGAGCTCCGACGCGAGGCTGGCGATGACGGGCGCCGCGCCCGTGCCGGTGCCGCCGCCGAGCCCTGTGGTGACGAACACCATGTCGGCGCCGTCGAGCGCCTGGATCAGTTTGTCGGTGTCCTCGAGCGCCGCCTCACGGCCCACGTCCGGGTCGGCCCCCGCGCCGAGGCCCTTGGTGAGTTTGCCGCCGATCTGTATCTTCACCGGCGCGGGGTTCACCTGAAGCGCCTGCAGGTCGGTGTTGGCGACGATGAACTCGACGCCGTCGAAGCCGCTCTGCACCATTCGCGCGACGGCGTTGCTGCCGCCGCCGCCGACGCCCACCACTTTGATGCGCGCGCCTGCGCGGCGATCCTCATCGAGCCGCAGCCGCAGCTCGCGCGAGTCGATTCCCCTCGAGATCGACGTCAAGTTGAAGTCCTGTGACATTCCCATGTCCTCCACGTTCAGAAGAACTCCCGGAACAAGCCCCTGAGGCGCCCCGCCACGCGGCTGAACGCGCCGACGCCGGCCGTGCGCGTCGCTTCCCCGATCTGATTTCGCTGTCCGTAGGCCACCAGTCCAACGGGGGTTGCAAAGGCGGGGCTGCCGACGTGATCGGCCAGCCCGCCGACGCCGGTCGGCGCCCCACGCCTGATCGGCAGGTCGAAGATCTGCTCGGCGATCTCCGGCATGCCCTCGAGAATGGCGCCGCCGCCGGTGAGGACGATGCCCGAGTTGAGCGACTTCTCGTAGCCGGCGCGCCGGATCTCGTCCCACACGAGGTGGAAGATCTCTTCGGCGCGCGGCTGCAGGATCTCCGAGAGGATCCGCCGGGCCATCACGCGCGGACGCCTGCCCCCCACGCTCGCGACGTCCATCGTCTCGTCCTCGTCCACCATCGCAGAGAGCGCGCAGCCGCACTTGCGTTTCAGCTTCTCCGCGTCGGGGATCGGCATGCGGAGCCCGACGGCGATGTCGCTGGTGAAGTGGTCGCCGCCCACGCCGATCACGGCCGTGTGCCACAGGCTGCCGCGCTCGAAGATCGCGATGTCCGTGGTCCCGCCGCCGATGTCGACCAGCGCGACGCCCAGCTCCTTCTCGTCCTGCGTCAGCACGGCCTCGGCGGCCGCGATCTGCTCGATCACGGTGTCGATGACGTGCACGCCCGCGCGGTTCACGCACGACACGATGTTCTGCGTCGCCGTGGTGCTGCTGGTGACGATGTGCACGTTGACTTCGAGTCGGGCGCCGGTCATGCCCACCGGCGCGCCGATACCGTCCTGCTCGTCGACGACGAAGTCCTGCGGCAGCACGTGCAGGATGTCGCGCCCGGCTGGCAGCGACACCGCCTTGGCCGCTTCGATGGCGCGGCGCACGTCGTCTCGCGTGATCTCGCGGCTCTTGCCCGCTACGGCAATCACCCCGCGCGAGTTGAAGCCCTTGATGTGCGGCCCGGCCATCGACAGATGCACGGCGTCCACTTCCACGCCGGCCATCAGCTCGGCCTCCTCGATGGCCTTCTTGATCGACTCGACGGCCGCCTCGAGGTTCACGATCACGCCGCGGCGAATCCCCCGCGACTCGGCGACGCCGATGCCGACGATGTCGAGCCCGCCGTCGTCGAGCAGCTCGCCGACGATCGCGCACACCTTCGAGGTCCCGACGTCGAGGCCCACCAGATAGCGATCCTTGCGTCCCACGTCCCCCTCCTCAGCGCCGATCCGCGGCATCGGTCCGTGCGGTCACGTGATGGCCCGCCAGCGCGGGCCGCACGTACACGCGATCGGCAAAACGCAGGTCCACGTACTCGATGTCCGGGACCCGGGCGTGCAGGGCGCTCGCCAGGCCCAGGTAGGCCTGGAGGCGCTCGAGGAATTGCTCGCTCCCCACATGTACTTGCGCCGTGTCCTGGTCGAGCGTCAGCACGGCGTCGTTCGGGTTCGTCACGTCGATCTGCGAGACCGCACGCAGCACGTCCGGCCGTGCGCCGAGCGACGCGATGACGCGCGCGGCCAGCCCGGCGCGCGCCGGCTCCACGGACGGATCGCCCGTGCCGGCGTTCGTGCCGAGGCCGTCGAGAATCGGCAGATCGAGCTGCGCGTAGTTCGGCCCGTACTCGTCGATCACCAGCCCGCCTTCGTCCACCAGGTAGAGCGTGCTGCCGAGCCGCGCGAGGGCCATCGGCCTGCGTTCGCGAATCGCCACTTCGACCGTCGAGGGCAGCACGCGCCGCAGCGCGGCCTGCTCGATCCACGGCGACGTGAGCAGCTTCTGTCGCCACACGTCGAGATCGGTGGCCAGGATGTGCTGGCCTTGCAGCCCTTCCAGCAGCGCCAGTACCTCCCCCTGCGCGAGGTGCTGGTTGCCTCGCACGCGGATCGTCGAGATCTGCAGCACGCGCGCGTTGGTGACGCCGTGCGAGACGCCGTACCCGACGCCGAGGAGCACGCCCGCGGTCGTCCCGACGCGCAGTACCAGCCAGAGGCGCGACAGCCACGAGCGCCGCTGCCGCGCGGGCTTCACTTGCGAGCGGCGGAACCGGCGATCCGACGCGACGGTTACGGGCACGCGGCCAGCTCCTCGAGAATCCTCGGCCCCACACTGCCGATCGATCCCGCGCCGAGCGTAATCACCAGGTCGCCGGGTCGCGCGATGCGCGCCACTTGCGCGGGCACGTCCGCGAGCGCCTTCACGAGAAGCACGCGGCCCGGCGCGGCCCGTTCCACGCGAGCCGCCAGCGCCTCGATCGACGCGCCGGGAATCGGGTCCTCCCCGGCCGCGTAGATGTCGGTCAGCACGATCTCGTCCGCGAGCGAGAGCGCCGGTCCGAATCGTTCGAGCAGCCGCGCGGTCCGCGAGTATCGGTGCGGCTGAAAGACGCACACGAGCCGCTTCGGTCGCGTGGCACGCGCCGCGTGCAACACGGCCGCAACCTCCGTCGGGTGATGGCCGTAGTCGTCGACCACCGTGATCCCCCGCACGTCGCCCTTCCGCTCGAAGCGGCGCTCGGCGCCGCGGAACTCTCCGAGCGCGCGAGCGACGACCGGAAACGGGGCGCCCAGTTCCAGCGCGACGCCCGTCGCGGCCAGCGCGTTGAGGACGTTGTGCCGGCCTGGCACCTGCAACGCGATCTCGCCGAGGATCTCCTCGTGGCCCTCGTGCCGCCGGACCACCGTGGCCCGCATGCCGAAGCCCTCGTCGCGCACGTGCAGCGCGCCGATCGTCGCCGACCGATCGTCGGCGCCGTACGACATCACCCGGGCGGCGATCGTGCCGCTCAGCCGCTTCAGGTGCGGGTCGTCGGTGCACAGCACGGCGACGCCATCGGCCGGCACCGATTCGGCGAATCGGCCGAAGGCCTCGACCAGCCCGTCGAAGTCGCGGTAGCTCTCCAGATGCTCCTCGTCGATGTTCGTCACCACTGCCACCTGTGGCTTCAGCAGGAGGAACGATCGGTCGCTCTCGTCCGCTTCGGCCACCAGGAACTCGCTTCGTCCGATGCGCGCATGACTGCCGAACTGCGCGAACCGTCCGCCGATTACCACCGTCGGGTCGATGCCCGCTTCCGTCAGCACAAGCCCGGTCATCGCCGTCGTCGTCGTCTTGCCGTGCGCGCCGGCGATGGCGACGCCCCGCCGGGTCGCCATCAGATCCGCGAGGAGCTGGCCGCGCAGGATCACGGGGATCCCGCGGCGCTCAGCTTCCTGCACTTCCGGGTTCGTCAGCTTCACCGCTGACGACCGCACCACCGCGTCCACGTCGCCGACGTGTGCCGCGTCGTGGCCTTCGTGAAACTCCAGCCCCAGCGACACCAGGTGCTTCGTCACCGCCGACGCGTGCAGATCCGATCCGGTCACACGCGTGCCCTGCCGCAGCAGGATCTCGGCGAGCGGGCTCATGCCGCTGCCGCCGACACCGATGAAGTGCACCGCCTTGCGCGCGCCGGGCACCGCGTCAGGCTCCCGCGAGCGCCAGCGCCTTGTTCGCGATCACCTGCGCGGCATCGGGCCGTGCCAGCGACCGCGCCGCGTCCGACATGCGCTGACGGCCGTCCGGATCGGCCGCGAGCGCGAAAATCATGACCGCCAGCCGGTTCCCGCTGAGATCGCGCTGGTCGATCACCTCCGCCGCACCTGCTTTCGCGAGCACCTCGGCGTTCTTCCGCTGGTGGTCGTCGGTGGCCGTCGGCAGCGGCACGAGGATCGAGGGCTTGCCGGAGGCGGCGATCTCGGCGAGCGTCGTCGCGCCGGCGCGGCACACGACGAGATCGGCGGCCTTCATCTCCCGGTCCATCTCGTAGAGGAACGGCTCCACGCGAGCGACCAGGCCGGCCCGTTCATAGCCCGTGCGAACCAGGGCCAGGTCCCGCTCCCCTGTCTGGTGAGTAACTGCGAGCCCTGTGGGAGAGGCTGCCAGCTTCGGCGCCGCCTCCACACAGGCCACGTTGATCGCGTGCGCGCCCTGAGAACCGCCAAAGATCAGTACCCGCAGCGCCCGACCGCGCGCCTCATCGCCTCCGCTCGCGCCGTCGAGGAACTCGGCACGCACGGGATTGCCCGCCACGAACCCTTTGCTCCCGAAATACGCCAGTGTCGATTCATAGGTCACCGCAGCCGCCCGTACCAGTCGCGCGAGCAGCCGATTGGTCAGGCCCGGGACAGCGTTCTGCTCGAGGAGCAGCGTGGGAATTCCACGCAGCGCCGCGAGGGCGACGACGGGGCCCGAGCTGAACCCGCCAACGCCCACCACGAGTCGCGGGCGGCGCTTCGAGAGCAGCCGCCACGCGTCGACGGCCGACAGCGGCAGCAGGGCCACGCCCTTCAGCCGCACGGCGATCGACTTGCCTTTCAGTCCTCCACTCCGAATCACGTCCAGCTCGAATCCTTCGCGCGGCACGACCCGCGCTTCGATCCCGCGCGCGGTCCCCGCGAACGTCACCACCGTGCCGGGCCGCTGCCGCTGGATCTCCCGCGCGACGGCGATGCCCGGATACAGGTGGCCGCCCGTGCCGCCGCCGGCCACCACGACCGCGAGGGCGTTGCCTGCGCCCGTCACCGCGCGCTCCCGGCTCGCTCGTCCCGGCAGAGAGGCATCGGTCAGCTTTCATGTACCGCCGACGCGTGCTGCGACACGTTCAACAGGATGCCCATGCCCACCAGGTTGATGAGCAGCGACGATCCACCCGCGCTGACGAACGGCAGCGGGATGCCCTTCGTCGGCATCAGGCCGAGCACCACGCTCAGGTTGACGAACGCCTGCACGGCCACCATCCCCGTCAGTCCCAATGCCAGGAACGCACCAAACTGATCAGGGGCGCGGCCCGCCACTCTCAAGCCGCGCCAGGCGATCACGACGAATGCGACGAGCGTAAGAGTTGCACCGATGAGCCCGAGCTCCTCGCCGATCACCGCGAAGATGAAGTCGGTGTGCGGCTCGGGCAGGTAGAACAGCTTCTGCACGCCGGCCATGAGACCCTTGCCGCCGATGCCGCCCGTGCCGACGGCGATGAGCGACTGCAGCAGCTGGAATCCCGCGCCGGTCGGGTCGCACTCGGGGCACAGGAACGAGGTGATCCGCTTCAAGCGGTAGTCGGCGCTCACCAGAATCCACGCGGCGGGGGGCACGATCGCCAGCGCGCAATAGATGACGTACTTGAAGTGGAGCCCGGCCGTGAAGACCATCAACGCGGCCACTGCGACAATCGCGAACGCGGTGCCGAAGTCCGGTTCGATCAGGACCAGCGCGGTCAAGCCGCCGATCACCAGCCCGATCGGCAGGAGCGAGTACTTCACGTCGTCGACCCGGTGCATCCGCCGCTCGAGCAGCGCGGCCGTGAAGAAGATCGCGGCGAGCTTGGCGAGCTCCGACGGCTGCACGCCGAAGCCGCCGAGGCCGAACCAGCGGCGCGTGCCGTTGATCGGGCCCATGAACAGCACCGCGAGCAGCGCCAGGCCGACCGTCGCGAGCGCCGACCAGATGAGCAGCGGCTGCTTCCACGTCCGGTAGTCCACGCGCATGACGATGCCAAGCAGCGCCAGACCGAGGGCGACCCACATGCCCTGCTTGATCAGGAACAGATAGGGCCGGTTGTAGCGCTCCATCGCCACTACGGCTGAGGCGCTGTACACCATCACGATGCTGGCGAGCACCAACAGCAGCGTGGCGAGGAACAGCAGCTTGTCGGACTTCAGTTTTCGCGCCATACTCTCCGACCCGGGCTAAAGCCCGGCGCCCTTTGGTCCGAAACTTGTGCCAACGGGGTCAGACGCTGTTAAGCATCCATCGACGTCTTAACAGCGTCTGACCCCGCGTCCGTGAGCAGTCAGCAGTCATCAGTCAGCCTGGGGTCGGGACACTAGCCTCACAGACCGGGGCAGCCTGTGTTCCCAGCGGCATGCTCCCGATCGCCGCAAGCTGACTGACGACTGCTCACTGCTCACGTCCGGCTCGTCGCTCCGCGGCGAGCCGCCGCACCTCCTCCTTGAACTGCCGGCCACGCTCGGCGTAGTCCCGGAACATGTCGAAGCTCGAACACGCCGGCGCCAGCACCACCGTCCCGCCTCGCTGCGAGACGCGGAACGCTTCGCGGACGGCATCCGCCATCGATCCCGCGCGTTCGACGCGCACCTGGCTGGCAAGCGACTGTTCGACCAGCGGCGCCGCTTCGCCAATCGCCACGACGATCGCCTGACGTTCACGCAGCGGCGCAGCCAGCTCGCCGAAATCGCCGCCTTTGTAGCGGCCCCCGATGATCGCGACCAGGCCGGCGTCCACGCTTTCGATCGACCGGCGGGCCGACTCGATGTTGGTGGCTTTCGAGTCGTTGATGAACCGCACGCCGTCGATCTCGCCGGCCATCTCCATCGCGTGCTCGAGACCGTTGAACCCGGCAACCGCCGTCGTCATCGCAGCCGGCGTCGCGCCCGCGGTCCGGCTGATCGCCGCCGCGGCAACGACGTCGCTCAGGATGTGGCGCCCCGGCACGCGCACCGCATCGACCGGCACGAGCGGCGTCACGGTCGGGCCGCGCCGCTCGACAATCGCGCCGGCGTCCACGCTGAAGCCGTCGCCTCGAAGCGCCAGCCCGTAGTTGACGCGCCGCGCCTTCGCACCGGAGGCGAGCGCCTGCGCGCCCGAGTCCTCAGCGTTGACCACCGCCCAGTCCGACTGGTCCTGGTTGCGGAAGATTCGACGCTTCGCTGCCGCATACGCCTCGACCGACGGGTGCTGGTCGAGGTGATCGGCAGAGAAGTTCAACGCCGCCGCAATCCACGGATGGAACGTGTCGGACGCCTCCAGCTGAAAGCTGCTGGCCTCGACGACGTGCAGCGTGTCCTCGGTCGAGTCCTCGACCTGATCGCTGAGCGGCACGCCGATGTTGCCGCCGACCTTCACCTTGAAGCCCGAGCTCTCCAGCATCCGCCCCGTCAGCGTCGTCGTCGTCGACTTGCCCTTGGTGCCGGTGATCGCAATCAGACGTCCGCGCAGCCACCGCGACGCGAGCTCCAGTTCGCCGATGACCGGCACACCGGCCTCGCGCGCCGCGTTCAGCGCCGGCTGGTCCAGATGCACGCCCGGGCTCACCACCACCAGGTCCGCTCCCTTCAACGTCTCTTCGCGATGTCCACCCAGCTCGAGCGCCACGCCCTGATCCGCCAGCGTCGGCGCCGCGTCGATCTCGGTTTTCCGATCCGTCACCGTCACCCGCGCGCCGCGCCGTGCCAACAACTGCGCGGCGGCCACTCCGCTGCGCGCCGCACCCACTACCACCACTCGCTGGCCGGCGACCGAGAACGCCATCTATCCAGTTCGCACCCCGCGCACCCTACGCACCCCGCGCACCCTACGCACCCTACGCACCCCGCGCACTCCGCGCACCCCGCGCACCTATCTGAGCTTCAGCGTCGTCAGGCTCAACAACGCGAAGATGATTCCGACGATCACGAATCGCGTGATGACCTTCGGCTCGCTCCAGCCCACCAGCTCGAAGTGGTGGTGGAGCGGCGCCATCTTGAAGACGCGCTGTCCGGTCAGTCGGAACGAGGCGACCTGGATGATGACGGAGAGCGCTTCGGCGACGAACACGCCGCCGACGATCGGCAGCAGCAGCTCCTGCTTGATCAGGATCGCGACCGTGCCGAGCGCGCCGCCGAGCGCGAGCGAGCCGACATCGCCCATGAAGATGTCGGCGGGATACGAGTTGTACCAGAGGAACCCGAGGCTCGCGCCGACCAGCGCGCCGCAGAAGATCGTCAGCTCACCTGCCGGCGGGAAGCGCACCAGCAGCAGGTAGTCCGCCAGCACGCGGTGGCCGGTGACGTAGGCGAGCGCCGTGAAGGCGGCGGCGACGATCGCGAAGGTGCTGATGGCCAGTCCATCGAGGCCGTCGGTGAGGTTGACGGCGTTGCTGGCGCCAACGAGCACCAGGATCGTGAACGGCACGTATAGCCATCCCAGGTCGGGGATCAGCCACTTGAAGAACGGGAAGATCAGGCGCGTGCTGTAGAGGCCCTTGGCCGCCAGCAGCATCAGCACGAGGCCGACCGCCAGCGCCGCGACCACCTGCGCGCCCATCTTGTAGCGGGGGATCAGGCCGTGGTGCGATTGACGGGTGATCTTCAGGTAGTCGTCCGCGAAGCCGACGCCTCCAAACGCAGCCGTCGCAAACACCGCGATCCAGATGTAGACGTTGGTCAGATCGGCCCAGAGCAGCGTGGGGATCAACGCCGAGGCCAGGATGAGCAGTCCGCCCATCGTCGGCGTGCCGGCCTTGGTGCGGTGTGTTGCCGGGCCTTCGTGGCGGATCACCTGCCCGATCTGGAACTCGCGCAGCGTGCGAATCAGCCACGGACCCATCAGCAGGCTCAGCGCCAGCGCCGTCAGGCTGGCCGCGGCGGTCCGGAACGTGATGTAGCGGGTCACGTTGAAGACCGAGAAGGTCGTGTGCAGCGGATACAGGAGGTGGTAGAGCATCAGCCCCAGACCTCCTTGATCCGATCCGCGATGATGTCGGTGCGCGTGCCGCGCGAGCCCTTGACGAGGACGACGTCGCCGGCGTGCAGCAGCCCGGCGACCACGCCGGCGGCGTCTTCACTCGTGGCGAAGTACTGGACGTGTGACTCGGACAACCCGGCGGCAATCGCGGCATCCGCCAGACGGCGCGCCGGCGGGCCGCCCACGGCGACGAGCAGGTCGATGCCGGCGGCCGCCGCGCGACGTCCCGACTCGGCGTGGAGGCGGTCGGCAAACTCCCCCAGCTCGCGCATCTCGCCCACGACGGCCACGCGCCGAGGCGCGGTCCGCTCGTCGCCGATGGCGTCGAGCGCCCGTGCGAGCGCCGCCGGGCTCGAGTTGTAGGAGTCGTCCACGAGCACGACGCCGCGAGCAAGCCGCGTCACCTCGCCGCGCCTCGGGGCCGCCGTCAGCGACGCCGCGCGCGTGGCGATCGCCTCGAGCGGCACGTCGAACCCGATGGCGACGGCGGTCGCCGCCAGCACGTTGAGCAGCGGGCCGCGGCCGGGCAGCTTCACCTCGATCGCGATGCTGCCCGCGGGCGTCTCGAGTTGCGCCGTCGTCCCGGCGATCCCGCGATCGACCACGCCGGTGGCGCGGACGTCGGCGCCCGCCTGCAGGCCGAACGTGGTGGTGACGCCCGCAAAGCCCCGGACCCGTGACATCACGCGGGCGTCGTCACGATTCGCCACGAGGCGCGTGGCCGGTCCCGCGCCTTCGAGGATTTCGGCCTTGGCGTCGGCAATGGCATCGATCGACGCGAAGTAGCCGATGTGCGCATCTCCGACGTTCGTCCACACACGGACGTCCGGCTCGGCCAGTTCGACCAGTCGGCTGATTTCGCCCGCGTGATTCATGCCCAGTTCGACCACCGCGATGTCGGGCCGTGCCGTCAGCTCAAGCAGCGAGAGCGGCAGCCCGATGTGGTTGTTCAGGTTTCCGGCGTTGCGATACACCGCGTATCGCGCGCTCAGAAACGACGCCGTTGCTTCCTTCGTCGATGTCTTGCCCGCGCTGCCCGTGATTGCGACGACGCGCGCTCCGGACTGACGCCGCACGAACTGCCCGAGCTGCTGGAGCGCCAGCAGCGTGTCGTCCGCCTCGATCACGACTGCCGAGGCTGGCGCTTCCACCGTCGTGTCCCGTGGCACCAGCACGCCGCACGCCCCGGCGGCCAGGCTCCCTTCCGCGAATGCCGCCCCGTCGAATCGGTCGCCGCGCAGCGCGATGAACAACTGCCCGGCCACGATGCGCCGCGAGTCGGTCGTGAACCCGCCCACCACGAGGTCCGCCGGTCCCTGCCGCAGCCGGCCGCCGGCGGCCTCTGCCACCTGCGCCGCGGTCAGCACCAGCGGCGCGCGATCGGTCGCCACCTCACGTCGCCCGGGTGTGCACCTGCCGCCGCCACGCCAGCGCCGCCTGTGAAATCAGCACGTCGTCGAACGGCAGCTCGCGATCTCCGATGACCTGCGTCTTCTCGTGGCCTTTGCCCGCGACGATCACGAGGTCGCCCGGCCGCGCCAGATCGATCGCGCGCGCCACGGCCTCCCCGCGGTCGACGATGGCCAGCACCTCGGGGCCGCTCGACGTCGACCGGGCGCCGGGAATGCCCCGCAGCACTTCCTCGATGATCCGGGCCGGATCCTCGCTGCGCGGGTTGTCCGAGGTGACCACGACCACGTCGCTCATGCGGCCCGCGACCGCGCCCATCAGGGGGCGCTTGGTGCGATCGCGATCGCCGCCGCAGCCGAACACCGTCACCATCCGCCCGGTCGACAGCGCGCGCGCCGTCTCGAGCAGGTTCTTCAGCGCATCGTCGGTGTGCGCGTAGTCGACGACGACGCTGATGTCGTCGTCTTTCGATGAGACGACCTGGAAGCGGCCGGGCACGCCCTGCAGGTTGTGGAGGCCGCGCTCGATCGCGTCGATCGGCAGGTCCAGTGCCACGCCCGTGGCCACGGCGGCGAGCAGGTTGTAGAGATTCGGGCGGCCGACCAGCCGCGACGCGATGTGTACGGGTCCACGCGGCGTCCGCGCCGTGAACGTGAGGCCGTGCAGCGACAGCTCGAAGGGCTCCGGCGTCACGCTGGCGATCCCGTTCACTGCATACGTGATCACGTGTCGATGCGCGGTCGCGAGCGCCGGGCCCCTCGGGTCGTCGAGGTTCACGACGCCTGGCGCCTCGGGCGGGAGCAGCTCGAACAGCCGCCGCTTCGCCGCGAAGTACGACTCCATGTCGCCGTGGAAGTCGAGGTGATCGCGGGTCAGGTTCGTGAAGACACCGGCCGCGAACGTGATGGCGTCGACACGCCTCAGCGACAGCGCGTGCGAGGAAACCTCCATCACGGCGGCGCCGCAGGCGTTGTCGAGCATCTGCCGGAGCATCCGCTGGACATCGGGCGCTTCCGGGGTTGTGCGCGTGGCTTCGTGGTCCTGATCGCCCACGCTGTAGACGACTGTGCCGAGCAACCCGCACTTGATGCCGGCGGACTCGAAGATCGACCGCAGCAGGTACGCCGTCGTCGTCTTGCCGTTGGTGCCGGTGATGCCGATCACCTGGAGCGAGCCACTCGGGTGCTCCCACACGCGATCGGCGAGGACGGCGAGCGCCAGGCGGGCATCCGGCACGACGATCCACGGCACGTCGAAGCCGCCGGGGTCCGGCGCCTCGGCAACCACGGCCACAGCGCCGCGCGCGACGGCCTGCGCCGCGAACTGTGTGCCGTCGCTTTTCTGGCCGCGCAGCGCGACGAATACCGAGCCGCTCGTGGCGCGCCTCGAGTCGTACGCCACCTCGCTCACCGGCGCATCGCCCACAGGCGCGGGGATGTAGGGCGCCGAGTTCAGCAGGCCGGGGCCGACGAGCGCGCCGAGCAGAACCGACAGGGTCATGGCCGCGCGGCGTCCGTCTCTGCTGGCGGTGGCGGAAGCTGACGCTCGAGACGCAGTGCCACTGGAGACGTGGTGTCGATCGGTGCACCGGCCGCGGGCCGCTGCTCGGCGATGAACCCGCTGCCCTTCATGCGCGGGACGAGGCCCAGACGCGCGAGCGTGCGAACCGCGGCGCGCGCGCTCAGGCCGCGCAGATCCGGCATGACACCGTCCTGTCCGCCGTTGCCGCCGAGAGGTGAGGACACGAACGTCACCGGCCGGGCCTGGCTCGGCGTGATGTCGCGGGGCATCACGACGGGCGTCTCGGGATCGATGGATCGCGGAATGGCCAGGTGCCTGACGGCAATCTCGCCGATCCGCTTGAAGATCGGCGCGGCCACCAGGCCGCCGAAGTACGGGCCCGCACTCGGCGCGTCCACCATCACGATCACCGCGATGGCCGGCTTGCGCGACGGCATGAACCCGATGAACGAGGAGAAGTACTTCTGCTTCGAGTACTCGCCGTTGATCAGCTTCGCGGCGGTGCCCGTCTTACCTGCGATCGTGTAGCCGTCGATACGCGCGGGCTTGCCCGTGCCGCGCTCGACGACGCCTTCCATGATCGTGGTGAGCTCGGCGGCCGTGTCCGCCTTGATGGTCCGGCGCAGCGCCTCGGGAGCCACCGGGCGGCGGACGCCGTCGCGGATGACCGCACGCACCACGTGCGGCCGCATCAGCATCCCGCCGTTGGCGATCGAGCTGACGGCCGTCGCCATCTGCAGCGGCGTCACGCCGACCTGGTAGCCCATCGACACCGACGCGAGCGCGTTGTCGCTCAGCTTCGACCAGACGATGCCGGCCGATTCGGCAGGCAACTCCTGCAGCATGCGCGTGCCGAACCCGAAGCGGCGCACGAAGCGCTCCAGACGTTCCGGGCCGACCTTGAATCCGGTGCGGATCGCGCCGACGTTGCTCGACTTCACGATCACGTCGGTGAAGGTGAGCGTCCCGTTGGGGTGTACGTCGTGCACGCGTCGGGGCCCGATGTCGATGTAGCCGGGCGCGCAGTCGATCAGCGTCTCCGGGGTCAGCACGCCTTCGTCGAGCGCCGCCGACGCCGTGACCGTCTTGAAGGTCGAGCCCGGCTCGTAGATCTCCTCCACCGCACGGTTCTTGCGGAAGTCGGGATCGACCTTGCCGTAGACGTTGGGATTGAAGTCCGGCTCGCTCGCCATGGCGAGGATTTCACCCGTCCACGGATCCATCACGATGGCGACGCCGCCTTCGGCGCGGTTCTCCGCGATGCCGGCGGCGAGCTCGCGCTCGACCTCGTGCTGCAGCACGCTGTCGATGGTCAGCTCGATGGACGCGCCGGCGGACGGCGGCCGCTCGATGCGGCCAAACGCCTGCTTCTTCGCGTCGGTGACGACCACCACCTTGCCGTCGGTGCCGCGAATCACCGACTCATAGCTGCGCTCCAGGCCGCCGAGCCCGGTGTTGTCCACGCCGACATAGCCCAGCGTCGGCCCGAGCAACTGGCGGTTCGGGTAGAAGCGGTGGCTCTCGGTCATGAATCCGATGCCATCGAGCTTCAAGGCGCGCACGGCGTCTGCTTCTTCCGGCGTCACGTGGCGTTTCACGTACTGGAACGGCCTCGACGTGGAGAGCCGGTCCACCAGCGACGCCTTGAGGTCGGCACCGCAGTCCTCGAGCGCCTTGCAGAGCGCCGACGCAGTGCCCTTCGGGTCGTCGATCTCGCTCGGTACCGCGTAGATCGTCGGCACGTCGACGCTCGTGGCGAGCACGCGGTTGTCGCGATCGACAATGTCGCCGCGCATTGCCGGCACGGTCAGCGTCCGGTTGTGCTGGCGCACGGCCTTGCTGACGTACTCGTCGTGCCGATAGACCTGCAGGTAGATCAGCCGCGCCTCGATGGCGGCCGCCCAAACGGTGAATAGCACCGCGACGATGAGGATGCGGCGGCGGATCGTGGACCGCCAGGCGTCAGGGTGGGGAGCGTCAGACATGGACCCGTCTTCTCACTGGCGCTGGGCGACGACCGACTGCGCGGGCGCATCCCCTGGGACGACCCGCTCGAGGATGACGGTGTCCTCCTTCGAAGGAGGCGCGAGCTTCAGCTTCGTCGCGAGCTTCTCGATGCGATCGGGGCGGCTCAACGTCTGGATGCTGAGCCGCAGGCGCCGGTTCGCCTGCTGCTCGTGGGCACGCTCTTGCTCAATCTTCGAGATCCGATAGCCGTAACGGATCAACTCGAAGTGCTGCCACGCCGAGTACAAAAGAATCACGACCAGGATCAGGCCCGCCGTGGCCGACCGCCACATCTCGCGGACTCGCGCTTCGTCAACCTCGCGGACGATCGGGTTGTTGCGGATGTCCTTCCTGATGGCGTACTCGAAGGCTTCCATCGGTCCCCTTCCCTTCAGGCAGCCATGTCGCGCACGAGCCCGCGCAGCTTCGCGCTGCGGGCCCGCGGGTTGCGATCGAGCTCGGCCTCACCGGCGGTCACCGGTTTCTTCGTCAACACCTGCAGCCCTGTGCCCGCCTGGGCCAGCGCCCGCATCGTGTGCTTCACCACGCGATCCTCGAGCGAGTGAAACGTGATCACCGCGAGCCGCCCGTTGCGGGCGAGCCGCGCGGCGGCGTCCTGCACGAAGCGATCGAGCCCGTCCAGCTCACCGTTCACCCAGATCCGGAGCGCCTGGAACGTCCTGGTCGCCGGATCGATCCGTTGCCAGCCCCGCGTCGGCACCGCGCGCCGCACCAGCGACGCCAGCTCGCCCGTCGTGCGAATCGGCCGGTGCGCCACCAGATTCCGCGCGATGCGGCGGCTGTGCCGCTCCTCGCCGAACTGGAAGATCACGTCCGCCAGTTCCCGTTCGGACGCGTCATTCACCAGATCGGCCGCCGTAGGGCCACGTGACCGGTCCATCCGCATGTCGAGTGGCTCGTCGCGGCGGAAGCTGAACCCACGCCCTTCGCCGTCGAACTGCAACGACGACACGCCGAGGTCGGCAAGGACAGCGTCCACGGCGACGATCCCGCGCGACTGGAGGATGTCGACGAGCGTCCGATAATCCGCATGCACGTATTCCACGCGGCCCTCAAACGTGGCCAGTCTCTCTTTCGCAACTTTCAAGGCCTCCACATCACGGTCCAGCCCAATGACTCGATCGGCACCCCGCTCCAGCAGAGCGCGCGCATGGCCGCCGAGGCCGAGCGTGCAGTCCACATAAGTCCCGCCGCGCTCCGGCCGCAGAAACGACAGCGCCTCTTCGAGCAGTACTGGTTCGTGTAGAGGCGCGGTGTCAGTCGTCGCAGCTCCTTTCCTTGCTCCTTCGTCCTTCGTCCCTCGTCCCTCGTCCTTCGTCCTTCGTCTTAGATCCCGAACTCGGCGAGCGCGCGCGCGTCGTCGTCGGTGAACGGATCGCGCAGGAGCTTCGCGTTGAAGCGCTCGTGGTTCCAGACTTCGAGGTAGTCGTACTGCCCCAGCACATCCACTTCGCCCGTCATCGACGCCGACTCGCGCAGCCGCGGCTGAATCAGCACGCGGCCCTGCACGTCGATCTCTCCCGCCTGGCCGTAGTAGTTCACGCGGTCGAGGAACCGGAGGCGCGCGGGGTGGGTCGAGGGCATCGCGCCGAGCTTTCGCTCGACGGCCTGCCACACGGGCATGGGGTAGATGCGGACGCTTTCGCCTGTCAGGCTCGTCACGAACACATCTCGACCGTGGGCCTGCTGCAGCAGAGCGCGAAAGCCGTTGGGGATCTTGAGTCGCCCCTTATCATCGATTTTCGCCGGAGCATTGCCCCGGAAGACGGCGTCTGACTCCACTTTGGTCCACTCTAGTCCACCGAGATGGTAGGGACGTGACTTGTTGTTGTCAACGGGAAACTATGTAGACTCAGTGACTTACGTTAAAGTTTCGCCTGAGTTGAAGGGCCGTTTCACGAACCAACCCCTACCGGTAGGGCTCCGGCTCCCGGCGACGCGAAAGCTGCGTGCTAGCATGTACCGTTTTGGCCGGTCCCCGCCTTCGCGGCTTTGCCGCTACGGCGAGGCTGCCGCTGGCCGCTCAACATGCTGCGCGCTGCCCTGATCGGACTGCCGGCCACCGGCAAAACCACCCTTTTTCAGCTCATGACCGCCGTCCGGGAGACCGGGCGCGCCGCGCACGGCCGCGGCGAAGTGCAGATCGGCGTCTCGAAAGTGCCCGACGCCAGGCTCGATCGGCTGACGGCGATGTTCAACCCGAAGAAGCGAGTGCCCGCAACGGTGGAGTTCGCCGACAACGCCGGCGCCACGGCGGGCGCACAGGCGCTCGTCGACGTCGCGGCCTACAAGAACGCCGACGCGCTCGTGCACGTCGTCCGGGCGTTTCGCGACGAAGCGGTCGCGCACGCGTCGGGGTCGGTCAACCCGTCCCGCGATGCGCAGACGATGGAGGACGAGCTGATTCTGGCGGACCTCGGCGTAGCCGAGCGGCGCCTCGAGCGGCTCGAGAAGGACCTCAAGAAGACGAAGACCACCGAGCTGGAAACCGAGAAGGCCCTGATGCTGCGCTGCAAGGAGGCACTGGAATCGGGCACGCCTTTGCGCGCCCTGTCGCTGGCGGGCGACGACCTGAAACGCCTTCGCGGCTTCCAGTTCCTCTCGGCCAAGCCGCTGCTGGTCGTGATCAACCTCGATGAAGCCGACGTCGCCGAGGCATCGGCCAGCATCGAGCACGCCGCGGAGTCCACCGGCCTGACGACGTTCCTCTCCCGGGCCGCCACGCGCGCGGTGGCCGTCTGCGGCAAGATCGAGCTCGAGATCGCCGATCTCGAGCCGGCCGACGCCATCGCCTTCCTGTCGGACCTCGGCCTCACGGAATCCGGCCTGGATCGCGTCATTCGGGCCACGTATGACCTGCTCGGCTACATGTCGTTCTTCACCGTCGGCGAAGACGAGTGCCGCGCGTGGTCGATCCCGCGGGGGACCATCGCGCAGGTCGCGGCCGGCGAAATTCATTCGGACATCGCCCGGGGATTCATCCGGGCCGAGGTCGTGGCATACGATGCGCTCGTCGCGCGCGGTTCACTGGCTGCCTGCCGGGACCACGGGGAGCTGAGGCTGGAGGGCAAGGAATACGTCGTCGCCGACGGCGACGTGATCAACTTCCGGCACGCCACCTGACGCGCCCGAGAGACGATGAGCATCCGCACAGTGGTCGTCTGCGAGGCCCAGGTGCCGTTTGTGGAAGGCGGCGCCGAGATTCACGTCCGCGGCCTGGTGGCCCAGCTCAAGTCGCGCGGCTACCTCGTCGAGCGTGTGGCGCTGCCCTTCAAGTGGTATCCCAAGCAGGAAATCCTCGCGCACGCGGCCGCCTGGCGGCTGCTCGACCTCTCTGAAAGCAACGGCCGGCCGATCGACCTCGTGATCGGGACGAAATTCCCGTCGTACTTCGCGCGGCACCCGAACAAGGTGGCATGGCTCATCCACCAATACCGCGCGGCGTACGAGCTCTGCGGCACGGAATACAGCGATTTCGATCACATCGAGGGCGACGTCGGCCTCCGCGCCACCCTCATCGACCTCGACACGAAGATGCTGGGGGAATGCCGCCGCATCTTCGCGAACGCCCGGAACACGGCCGCACGCCTCGCGAAGTTCAACGGCCTGACGGCCGAGCCGCTGTATCATCCGCCGCATCTGGCCGATCGCCTCCGCCCGGGTCCCTACGGCGACTACGTGCTGGCCGTTGGCCGGCTGGAAACCGTCAAGCGGCCGCAGCTGGCGATCGAGGCGATGACGATGGTCGATCGACCGGTCGAGCTGTGGCTGGCGGGTGACGGCACGCAGCGCGGAAACCTCGAGGCCCTTGCCGTGGCGCGGGGCGTCAACGACCGCGTGCGCTTTCTGGGCGCGATCAGCGACGATGAGCTGCTCGAGCTGTATGCCGGCGCGCTGGCCGTCGCGTATGTGCCCTTCGACGAGGACTTCGGTTACGTGACGCTCGAAGCGTTCCTGGCGCGCAAGCCCGTCATCACGGCGTCGGACTCGGGCGGCACGCTGGAGTTCGTCGTCGACGGCGTCAACGGCGCGGTCGTCGAGCCGAAGCCGGAGCCGCTGGCCGCGGCAATCAATCAGTACGCGGCCAGTCGCGCCAGGGCGGCCAGCCACGGTGATGCCGGCAACGCCAGGGCGGCCGATGTGAGCTGGGACGGCGTCATCGAGAAGCTGGTGGGAACCTAGTGGCCACCCTCATCATCCAGATTCCGTGCCTCAACGAGGCCGAGACGCTTCCGGGGACGCTCGCGGACCTGCCGCGAAGCCTGCCCGGCATCGACCGCATCGAGGTCCTCGTCATCGACGACGGGTCGCGCGACGGCACGGCAGACGTCGCGCGGGCTCATGGTGTGGCGCACGTCGTCCGCCTGCGCCGCCGCAAGGGCCTGGCTGCCGCGTTCGTGGCGGGCATCGACGCGGCCGTGAAGCTGGGCGCGGACTACATCGTGAACACCGACGCCGACAACCAGTACGTCGGCGCGGACATCGCGTTGCTGATCGAGCCGCTGATGAAGGGCGAGGCCGACATCGTCATCGGCGACCGGAACATCAAGGCGCTGTCGGAGATGAGCGCGCAGAAGAAGCTGCTGCAGCGGCTCGGCAGCTGGGTGGTGCGGCAGGTGTCTGGCACCGAGGTCCCCGACACGACGAGCGGCTTCCGCGCCTACACGCGCGAGGCGGCGCTCCGGATGACGATCGTCTCGGAGTTCTCCTACACGCTCGAGTCGATCATCCAGGCCGGCAAGAACAAGCTCGCGATTACGCACGTGCCGGTGCGGACGAACCCGCGCGTGCGGCCCTCGCGCCTTTTCGACAGCCTCTTCGCGTACGTGAAGGCCTCGGGCGCCACGATCGTCCGCATCTACGCGATGTACGAGCCGTTGAAGGTGTTCTCGTACATCGGCGCCTCGATCTTCACAATCGGCCTGGCCATCACGGCGCGGTTCATCTACTACTACCTGACCGGCACGGGCCGCGGGCACGTGCAGTCGCTGATCATCGCGGCGGTCCTGATGATCGTCGGATTCCAGGTGCTGCTCATCGGGCTGGTGTCCGACATGATTTCCGGCAACCGCAAGCTGCTCGAGGATCTCATGTACCGCATCCGCTCGCTGGAGCTCGATCTCGGGGCCGGCGAACGCGCGCGCGAGGCCGAGCGGCGCGAGCAGCAGCCGGTGGGAAGGAACTGACGCGTGGCGCGGCCGGCCGATACGTCCGTCATCATCCCGGCCCTCAACGAAGAAGGCGCCATTGCCGAAGTCGTCGCGCGGCTGCAGAGCGGCGGGAGCTGGCACGAGATCATCGTCGTCGACGACGGATCGACCGATGCGACGGGCGAGCGGGCGTGCGCGGCCGGCGCCATCGTCGTACGGCATCCCTACAACAAGGGCAACGGCGCGGCGGTGAAGTCGGGCATCCGGAAGGCAACCGGCGACGTCGTGCTGATCGTGGATGGGGATGGCCAGCATCGGCCGGCCGACGCAGCCCGTCTGGTCAGCGGCATCGGCGAGTACGAGCTCGTCGTCGGCGCCCGATCGGGGGCGACGCAGGCCACCCTCGCGCGGCGGTTCGGCAATCACCTCCTCAACCGGCTGGCGAGCTACCTCACCGAACGCAATATTCCAGATCTGACCTCGGGGTTCCGGGCGGCGCGCCGCGACTGCCTGCTCGAGTTCCTGCATCTGCTGCCGAACGGCTTCTCCACCCCCGCGACGACGACGCTGGCGTTCATCAAGGCGGGGTACAGCGTGTCCTTCGTGCCGATCGAGGCGGAACAGCGCGTCGGCCAGTCGAAGATCAAACTGGCCAGGGACGGCGCGAAGTTCTTTCTGATCCTGCTCAGGATCATCACCATCTTCAGCCCGCTCCGAATCTTCGTCCCGATCAGCGTCATCACCTTCGCGCTCGGCTTCCTCTACGCCCTGCGCACGATCTGGACGCAGTCGCACGTGACCAACTCGTCGGTGCTCCTCATCGTGCTGTCGGTGGTGATCTTCCTGGTCGGCCTGGTCTCCGAACAGATCTCGGCGCTCAGGTTTGAGCGCCGCCAGTGACGTGGACAGGGCCGGCAATCGCGGACTGACGCGCACGCTTGCCGCTGCGCTGGCAGCCGCGTTCCTCGTGCGGGTGTTGTTCGCGTTCCTGTATTGGGTGGACAAGCCGCTCACGCACGATGAGCTCGAGTACCTGAGCCTTGCCCGAAACCTTGCCGACGGGCACGGGTTCACGTACGACACGCACGAGCCGCCGGACAGCCAGCCGGAACGCTTCGGGCGTGCGCCGCTCTATCCGTTCTTCCTGTCGATGGTGGCGCGCGTCACGAGCGCGGCGACGCTCGTGCCCGCGATAAAGATCGCGCAGGCCGGCCTCGGAGCCATTACCGTACTGCTCGTGGCGCTCGTCGCGCGGCGCGCGGGGGGCGATCGCGCTGCCGCATGGGCGGCGTGGATCGCGGCGCTGTATCCGCCGCTGGCGTGGATGTCCGCGTACATGCTGTCCGAGACGCTCTACACAGTTCTCGCCTTCGCCAACGTGCTGGCGCTCTCGAAGCTGCTCGACGGCCCTCATTCCCGTGGCGGCGGGCCCCTGGGGTCACGATGGACACTCGCCCTGTTCACCGGCATCCTTGGCGGACTCGCCGCCCTCACGCGTCCCGCGCATCTGCTCTTCCTGATGCTGGCTGGCCTCTGGGTGCTCTGGAATCGCCGGCTGTCGATGGCGGCCGTTCTGGCGATCGGCGCGGCGGTGGCGATCGGGCCGTGGACGATCCGGAACTACCAGCAGTACGGGCGCGTCGTGCTGATTGCCTCAGAGGGCGGCATCACGTTCTGGACCGGCAATCATCCGCTTTCGCCAGGTGAAGGCGACATGGCCGCGAACCCGGCGATCAAGCTGGACAACCAGCGCCTGCGGACGCTGCATCCGGGCCTGTCGCCGGAGGAACTGGAGCCGGTCTACTACCGCGAGGCGATCGCAGCCATCACGGCGAACCCGGCGTGGTGGATTGGCCTCGAGTTCAAGAAGCTCTTCTATCTCTGGGTGCCCGTCGGCCCGTCGTACATGCTCCACTCGCGGCTCTATCGGATCGCGTCGTGGGTGTCGTACGGGCTGTTGCTGCTGCCTGGCCTCGCCGGCCTGGCGGGACTCTGGCGGCGCCGGACCGGGCCTGCCGCGTTGTGGCTGCTGGTCGCGTCCGCCATCCTCGCGTGTCTGATCTTCCTGCCACAGGAGCGCTTCCGTATTCCCGTCGTCGATCCGGCACTCATCATTGGTGCTGCGGCGCTGGCGGCACGCCGCGTCGTGCCGCTGGCTCGCACGACGCTTTCCTGAGAAAATCCCGCCGATGGTACTGGTCGTCATCCCAACGTACAACGAGAAGGACAACCTGCCGGATCTGGTGCGCGCCGTGCTGGCGCACGACGGCACGCGCGTGATGGTCGTAGACGATCAGTCGCCCGACGGCACCGGCCAGCTCGCCGATGCGCTGGCCGTCGAGTTCCCGGGACGTGTGGACGTAATGCACCGCACGGGCCCGCGCGGGCTCGGACGCTCGTACGTGGACGGCCTTCGCCGCGCGCTCGAAGGCGACGCCGCGCTGATCTGCCAGATGGACGGCGACTGGTCGCACGATCCGAAGTATCTGCCCGCGATGATCGCCGCGTGCGGCACCAGCGACGTCGTGATTGGATCGCGGTACCTGCACGGCGTCTCGGTAGTGAACTGGCCGCTCCAGCGGATCATCCTGAGCGCGTTCGCCAACCGCTACATCCGCGCCGTCACCGGCCTGCGCACGATGGACTGCACGAGCGGCTATCGCTGCTGGCGCCGTGAGGCGCTGGCGAAGCTTCCGCTCGACACGGTCGTCTCTGATGGCTACGCCTTCCTGGTCGAGATGCTCTTCGAGGCGCACCGGCGGGGGGCGCAAATCGGCGAGGTGCCGATCATCTTCGTCGAGCGACGACAGGGGGTGTCGAAACTATCCGGCAGCGTGCTTCTGGAGTCGTGCCTGACGCCGTGGCGGTTGCGACTGAGGTCACTGAGGCGGAGCCCTTCGTGAGCGTACGCCACCGCGTCGTGATGGTGGCGACGTCGTACCCCCGGTTCCCGGGCGACACGGTTGGGACGTTCATGGAGCCCATCGCGCACGGCATGGCCGCGCGTGGCCACGACGTCCACATGGTGCTGCCGTGGCATCCTCGCTGGACCCGCCCTCCGCGCGAGGGCGGCGTCACGTTCCACCTGTTCCGCTACGCGCCGGCCCGGTCGCTCAACGTTTTCGGTTACGCCGGCGCCCTGCGTGCCGACATCTCGGTGCGCGGCGCGGCGCTGGTGGCGACGCCGCTGGCGCTGACCGCCGGCTGGCGTGCGGCGCGCACAGTGGCGAAACGGATTGGCGCGACGCTCATGCACGGCCACTGGGTCGTGCCTGGCGGCGCGATGGCGGCCGCCGCGGCGCGTGAACTGCCGCTCGTCGTCAGCCTGCACGGGTCGGACGTGTACCTCGCCGAGCGGCATGGCGCGATCGGGCGCGTCGCGCGATGGACATTCGCGCAGGCCGCCGCCGTGACGGCGTGCAGCGAGGACCTGCGCGTGCGAGCGCACGCCCTCGGCGCCAACCCATCGGCATCGGTCACGATCCCCTACGGCGTGGACGTGTCACGATTCCGCCCCGATGCGGCCGCGCGGGCGGCGATGCGCCACCGCTGGCAGATTCCGAGCGACGCCGAGATCGTGTTCGCGGCCGGCCGCTTCGTGCGCAAGAAAGGGTTCGAGTACCTGCTCGACACTCTCGCGCAGCTTGCCCCGTCACGTCCCTCTCTTCGACTCGTCCTTGCCGGCGGCGGCGATCTCGACAGCGAGTTTCGCGATCGGATCAGCCGGCTTGGCATCGCGAATCGCGCGGTCCTGCCCGGCGTCCTCACCCAGGACGATGTGGCGGCGGGACTGGCGGCGTCTGACGTCGCTGTGGTGCCATCGGTGAAAGATGAGGCCGGCAACGTGGACGGTCTTCCGAACGTCGTGATGGAGGCGCTGGCCTCGGCGACGCCGCTCGTCGCGACGACGGCGGGCGGGATCGGGCACGTCGTGCAGGACGGCACGACGGGCATGCTCGTCGGGGAGCGCGATGTGCCGGCGCTGGCCTGGGCCATCGGCCGCATCCTCGACGACCGGGCCTTCGGCGAACGGCTCGGCGCTGCGGCGCGCGCCTGGGCCACTACGGACGCGACGTGGGAGCGCGTGGCGGAGCGGTTCGACGAGGTCTACGACGCGGCCGTCAGATCGACGCGCTGACCGACGAACAATTCCTGATCGAGCGCGTTCCGGGAGCGTTGCATCCACTGACGGCAGGCGAGCGAAGCCGGGCTGTTAGACTCTGACTGTCTCCGAGATGATTCAACAGGTTGCCGCCCTCATCCTGCTCGGCTACGCGCCGGGGGCCGCCCTTTATCGCATCCCGGCAGCGGATCGTCCCAGGCGCGAGCGGCTGGACGCGGCCGAACGAGTGTTCTGGGGGGTGATGCTCAGCGTCACCTGGTCGCTCATCGTCGCCCTCGCGCTCGCCGCGCTCAATCGATACAGCCTCACCCACGTGCTTGCGGTCAACGGCGCGCTCACGCTCGCGATCCTCGGCTACTGGCGGACCGATCTCCGGTTCGCGCACGCGACGCCGCCAGGTGCAGCCGCGATCGCGCCGATCGCGCTTCTGGCACTGGTGTGCTGGCTTCATCCCCCGGCGGCCGAATACATCATCGGCGGCAAGGACCCGGGCGTTTACGTGAACGCGGGAATTCAGATCGCACAGCGCGGCAGCCTGATCGCGGTGGACGAGACCGCGAGGTCAGTGCCGGCCGAGTCGCGGTCGATGTTCTTCCCGCAGTACGTCGGTCAGCCCTACTACAGCCCGCGGTTCATGGGCTTCTTCCTGCTGGACCCCGCCGCGGGGACGGTCGTCGACCAGTTTCCACACCTCTACCCGACGGCCATCGCGATCGGCTACAGCGTCGCGGGCCTGACGGGTGCACGCGACGTGGGATTGATCGCGGCCGCCCTCGGGGTGCTGGCGCTGTACTTCCTCGGCACGCGGCTGGCCGGGCCGTCTGCGGGCGCCGCCGCCGCGGGGCTGCTGGCAATCAACGTGATCGAGGTCTGGTACGCGCGATATCCGAACTCGGAGATGCTGACGCAGGCGCTCGGACTGACAGGCTTGCTCGCCGTGGCGCGCGCGCACGTGGACGATGACGCGTTCTTCGCGCCGGTGGCCGGCATCATCCTCGGGCTGCTGCCCTTCGCGCGGTTCGACGCGGTGCTGATCTCCGGGCTGGTCGTGGCCGCCGTCGTGCTGCAGTGGCTGGCGGGCGATCGGCTGCGGTTCGCGTTCCTGTTTCCGCTGGCGATCGGCACGGCGCTGTTCGTCGTGTATCTGGTGGGCTGGCTCGCGCCCTACGCGGTGTTGCCGAGGATTTTCGTCACGCACCACCGGATCGCCCTGGGCGCGGCGCTCGGCGCGGGCATCGTGCTCCTGGCCGTCGGGGCCTGGTTCAGGCGCAATCCTGCGGTTCGACGGGTGCTGGTCACGTGGGTGCCGCGGCTGCTCCTGAGCGTCGCGGTCGTCCTGATCGCCTACGCGTGGTTCCTGCGACAGCCTGGCGGATCGCTCCCCGCGCACGATGCCTACTCGCTGCGGGCGTTCGGGTGGTACGTCCCGCCTGCGGCGATCGGCGCGGCCGTCATCGGGCTGGCGCTGCTGATGACGCGGCGATTCTGGACCGACCCGTCGTTCTTCATCGTGTTCATCGGCATCGGCCTGTTCGTCTTCGATCACCTGCGCATCGTGCCGGAGCACTTCTGGGCCGCGCGACGGTTCGTGCCAATCATCCTTCCCGGGACGCTGCTCGCCATCGGCGCCGTGCTGGCGCCGTCGGACCGGCCCGGCGGATCGACGGTCGAGCGCCTGGCGTTCGCGGGCCGGCAGGGCCTGCGCCTCGTGCTGCTGGCGCTGGTGGCGTGGAGTTTCTGGAACGCGACGCGTCCGATCCGATCGCACGTGGAGTACGCGGGCGTCATCCCGAAACTCGAACAGCTCGCCGCGCGATTCGGCCCTGACGATCTGCTCGTCGTCGAGTCGCGCAATGCGTCGGACCTGCACGTGCTGGCGCTTCCGCTGGCCTACACGTATGGCAAGCAGGTGCTGTTGCTGGCGACGCCGAGGCCCGACAGCCTGCGGTTCGCGCAATTCCTGCGATGGGCGCGAGGGACGCATCGCAACGTGTATTTCCTGGGAGGCGGCGGCACGGACCTGCTCTCGCGCGAGGTGGCGGTGGAGGTCGTCGCAGGCGAGCGGTTCCAGGTGCCCGAGTACGAGTCGCTCAGGAACGGCTACCCGACGCATGTGCGCCGTAAGGAGTTCGACTTCGGGATCTACCGCTTCGTCGATCCGGTGCCGCATCCGGAAGGCCTGTCGCTCGACATCGGCGCGATGGACGACCTCTACGTCGTGCGGTTCCACGCGAAGGAGCAGGACAGGCACGGCACGTTCCGATGGACCCGCGCGCAGTCGTACCTCTCGCTGGTCGGCGTCGACGCAAACGCCAGGGAGCTGGTGATCTGGATGGAGAACGGCGGACGGCCGCCGCAGGCGACGCCGGCTGACGTAGAGGTGTTCTTCGGCACGACCTCACTTGGAAAAGTCGCCGTCGGTCGCCAACGGACGCCCTACGTCTTCGAGATCCCGCCGGCGCTGGCGGCGGAGGCCGCAGCAAGCGTTGATTCGGTCACCGTCCGGCTGATCAGCACGACGTGGAACCCGCGAGCGCTCACCGGCGCCGACGACAACCGCGACCTCGGTGTTATGGTGGACCGCGTGGAGGTGCGCCGCGTGGGCGCGGCGCGCTGAACCCCTCGATGTTCGACCATCTGGACGTCCAGAACACTCGTGAGCGCCTGCTGGTTGGCCTGGCGGACCGAGCGCTCGGCGTCGTGGCCCTGCCCGGACGGCTCATGCGCGCGCGTCCGCGCGCCACGCCACGCCGCGTGCTCCTGCTGCGGCTCGAGCGCATCGGCGATCTGCTGATGTCGGTGGCCGCCATCACGGAGATCCGGCAGCGCCTTCCGGACGCCACGATCGATCTGGTGGTCGGCAGCTGGAACGAGGCGCTGGCGCGGCTCCTCCCCGTGAACACCGTCGAAGTGCTCGACGCGCCGTGGCTCGCGCGCGGCATGACCGCGGGCTCCATCGGCGGCCTGCTCAGACGGGCAGCGGGCTGGCGCAGCCGGCACTATGACCTTGCGATCAACCTCGAGGGCGACATCCGATCGAATCTGCTGCCGTGGACGGCGGGGGCGAAGCGCCGCGTCGGCTTCGCGATGGCGGGCGGCGGTCCACTGCTGACGGACGTCGTGCCGTACGACGCAACCCGCCACGTCGCCGCCAACCTCGCGGCGCTCGTCGAGCGCAGCCTCGACTTGCCCCCCGGCTCTGTGCCGGCGCCTCCGGCCGACGCCGCACTCGACGCCGCGCGCATTGTTCTGCCCGACCGTGCGCGGGCGTCGGCACGCGCGTCGCTCGCCCAGCTGGCCGGCGGACATCTGCCGGCATCGCTGCTGGCGCTGCACACCCCGGGCGGCCGCGCAATCAAGCAGTGGCCGGCAGACCGTTTTGCAGAGGCCGCCGGCCGGCTCGCGCGCGAGATGGACGCCACCGTCGTGCTGACCGGCGGGCCCGGCGATCGGGCGATCGTGAATGAAGCCGAATCGCACCTCGCCGCTGCCGGCGTGCGGACGCTGCGGCTCGACGACACGTCCGACCTCGTGATCCTCGCGGGTGTCCTCGCGCAGTGCCGGCTCCTGCTGACCGGCGACACAGGACCGATGCACCTGGCGGCCGCCGTCGGCACGCCCGTCGTGGCGGTGTTCGGGCCATCGATGCCGTGGCGCTACGCGCCGCTGATTGCCGACCATCGCATCGTCCGCGTGGATCTCCCGTGCAGCCCGTGCAACCGGATCCGGCAGCCCCCCGAGCGCTGCGTGGGACACACGCCCGATTGCCTCGTCGGCGTCACGACCGGGATGGTCGTCGCGGCGGGGCGCGATCTGCTCGCGTCCACGCTCGTCATCCCGCGCCCATGACCTCGCGCGCCGCTCCGGGCACCCGCGCGCGCATCGGTACCGGGCCTGGCGCGCTGTCAGTCGACGCGCTGATCGCGCCCGAGGACGCCGAGCGCGCCGAAGCCGACGCCAACCGCTGGATCAAGTCGCTGCGCCGCGCGCGCGTGGACGGCGCCACGTTCCGCGATCGGTTCACGCATCGCGGCGACTCGCTCTGGTGGTTCGCCGAGATCTACTTGCACAAGCGCCGCATCGTCGTCCGGGCGCTCCGCGCGCTGTATGCGCTGCGGCAGGCGGCCTCGGACGGCGCGTTCGCGACATGGGACCTGAGCGGCGCGGATCACGTCGTCGCGCATGTCGCCGCGGAGGTGGCACGCGCGCACGGCATCTCGTGCGAAGGCGCCAGCCGGGGCGCCGCGCGTGCGGATCGGTTCACGCAGGCCGCCAAGGCCGTCTTTCACACGTCCACCGCGATGGCGGATCGCCTGCGCGTGCGCTCCGCGCCGCCGGCCATGAAAGGCGGCGTCGCGGCGTTCGTCCACAGCGCGTTCGCCCGCGGCGGGGCCGGCGAGGAGGCCTACATCGGGCCGGTGCTTCGCGCCATCGAGCTGCGCGTCGGCGCCGATCACCTGTCGCTGGTCGGCCTCGGACCTCGCACGAGCTTCAGAGTGCGGGGCTGGCGCGATCGGCTCCGCGAGTTCGCCGATCCCGACTTCCGCGACCTCGCCGTGACGCCCGTGGACGCGTACTCGGGATGGCGCGAGCTCGCCCCGTCGCGATCGGTATGGCGCAACCGGCGTCAGGTGGCCAAGGCGTTGACCGGCAGCCGCGACCTGCGTGAGGTTTCCGCGATCGATGGCTGCGACCTGTGGCCGCTGGTCTCGGCGGAGCTCGAAGGCATCGCGGAACTGCAGTTCCCCTGGTCGGCCCGCGCCATGGACGAAGCCGGCGCAGCCCTCGATCACCTTTCGCCGGACGTCGTGGTCACCTACGCCGAGGCCGGTGGGTGGGGCCGCGCGCTGGTGCTGGAATCAAGACGACGGGCGATCCCCGTGGCCGCGACACAGCACGGGCTGATCTACAGGCACTGGCTGAACTACCTGCACGAGCCGGACGAGATCGTGCCGTCGGACGCAAACCCTGCCGACGCGGGATTCCCCTCACCCGATCGCACGCTGCTGTTCGACGCCTTCGCGCGCGAGCACCTCGAGCGCGAGGGGCGCATTCCCTCCACCCGTCTGGCGGTAACGGGCAGCTCGCGTCTCGACACAATCGTGGCGGCATCACGCGCGATCGATGCCGCTGCACGGAACGAGCTCAGAGAGTCGGTGGGCGCGACGCCGACGACGCGCGTGGTCCTGGTGGCCTCGAAGTTCACGCAGATCGCGCCGGCCTTCCCTTCGCTCGTCAGCGCGGCCGCCGCGATGCCCGACGTGCTGCTGGTAGTCAAGCCGCACCCGGCCGAGAACGTCGACCCGTACCTGCAGGCCGCAGGAGGCGCGCGGCACGTCAGGATGTCGCCGCCCGCGGTTGACCTGGGCGCCTTGACCACGATCGCCGACGCGATCGTCACCGTGAACTCGACGGCAGCCGTCGAAGCGATGCTGCTCGACGTGCCGGCGCTGGTCGTCGCGCTGCCGAACAACCTCACGCCGTTCGTGGACGCGGGGGCCATGGCAGGCGCGGCGACGCTCGAGGCCATCGGGCCCGCGCTCCAGGGTCTGCTGTATGATCGTGAGACGCGTGAGCGGCTGACCGCCGCCCGACGGGCCTTCATCACGCGCTACGGCCTCGTGGCAGATGGGGGCGCCGCGGGCCGGGCGGCCGATCTCATCGTCGCCCTGACGAAACACTGACCGAACGACGTGCGCGCGCTCATCACCGGCGGAGCCGGCTTCATCGGATCGCACCTGGCGGAGGCCCTGCTCGCGGCGGGCCATCAGGTCTCCGTGATCGACAATCTCTCCACCGGGTCGATTCAGAACATCGAGCCGCTGAAACCGCACGCGGCCTTCAAGTACGTCGTCGGCGACGTCACGAACGAGCCGCTGCTCGCCGAACTGGTGGACGACTGTGACGTCGTGTTCCACCTCGCCGCGGCCGTCGGCGTGAAGCTGATCGTCGAAGCGCCCGTGCGGACGATCGAGACGAACGTGCACGGCACGGAGGTCGTGCTCAAGCACGCGAACAAGAAGAAGAAGCTGGTGATCATCGCATCGACCTCCGAGGTCTACGGCAAGAGCACCGACGTGCCCTTTCACGAGGATGCGGATCTGGTCCTCGGGCCCACGACGAAACACCGCTGGGCGTACGCCTGCAGCAAGGCCATCGACGAGTTCCTGGCGCTCGCGTACTGGAAGGAACGGAAGCTGCCGGTTGTCATCGTGCGGTTCTTCAACACAGTGGGGCCTCGTCAGACCGGGCGCTACGGCATGGTAATCCCCAATTTCGTGCGACAAGCGCTGGCGGGCCAGCCGATCACCGTGCACGGGGACGGGTCGCAGACGCGCAGCTTCTGCCACGTGCGCGACGTGGTCGGCGCGCTGATGCGCCTCATGGACGAGCCGCGCGCGGTGGGCGAGGTCTTCAATGTCGGCAACAGCCAGGAGATCTCGATCATGGCGCTGGCCGAGCGCGTGCGCGCGAGCACCGGCAGCCGCTCGACCATCGTCACGATCCCGTACGATCAGGCCTACGAGTCGGGCTTCGAGGACATGCCCCGCCGTGTGCCCGACCTGTCGAAGATCGGCGCGCTGATCGGCTACGAGCCGCGCACGGACCTGGACGCGATCCTGGCCGACGTGATCGACGATTTCCGGAGGCAATAGACGTGCTGCAGCGACTCCGGCGTCAGGCGCGCAAGGGCACCGAGGCGGTCCTCAGGCGCAACGCGCGCCTGGTCAGGCGGGTGCTGCTCGCGACCGATCGCGACGAGGCGCCGCTGCCGGAGATCGTCCAGATCGAAAGCACCAACATCTGCAACGCGAAGTGCGTGTTCTGCCCCCGGGACGACATGGAGCGCAAGCAGGGGATCATGGACATGGCGCTGTTCACGAAGATCGTGGACGAGTGCGCGGCGCTCGGCATCGGCCACGTCCGGATGCACAACTACGGCGAGCCCTTCGTAGATCGCGCGCTGGTGGAGAAAGTGCGCTACGCCAAGCAGAAGGGCATCCCGCAGGTCGGCATGATCAGCAACGGCTCGCTCATCAACGAGGCGGCCGCGCGCGGCATGATCGACGCGGGCCTGGATGCCATCAACATCAGCGTCGATGCCTCCGGCAAGGAAGTCTTCGAGTCGACGAGAGTCGGCCTGAAGTACGACAAGGTGATCGCCAACATCGAGCGGCTGCTCGCCCTGCGCGAGCAGTCCGGCCGGCGGCGGCCGAAGCTGATCCTGTCGTTCGTCCGGCAGAACAACTCCGAGGACGAGCACGCCTTCATCGAGCACTGGCGCGCGAAGGCCGACAAGATTCACATCACCGACCTGCACAACTGGGCCGGGACGCTGAACCAGAAGTCGGACGTCAATTACCCCTGCTATCGCCCGTGGCTGACCTTCACGGCGCTCTGGGACGGGCGCGTGTCGCTCTGCTGCGCCGACTTCGACGGGCGGACGATCCTCGGCGACCTCCGCACTCACACGATCAGCGAGATCTGGAACTCCGACACCTACCGGGCGCTGCGCCGGGAGCACCTCGAGAGCGGCGGCCCGGCCATCTGCCGGTCCTGCGATCTCCCCAAGAAAGACTCGCCTCTCTGGGTGACCAAGCTTTTCTAGGGCGGTATACTTGACCCGATGTCCGAGCCATGCCGCGTCGGCGTCGGGCTGCTCGCCTTGGCCCTCTGTCTCTCTGCCCCGGTGACCGCGAGGGCGGACGTCACGGTCAGCCTCGCCGACGGCCGCGCCACCATCGTCGCCAGAAACGCCACATTGAGGCAGGTCCTTGCGGAGTGGGCCCGCGTCGGCGGCACGCGGATCGTGAACCTCGAGCGTGTGGCCGGGGCGCCGGACAGCTTCGAGCTGCGCAACGTGCCCGAGGCCAAGGCGCTCGCGACGCTGCTCCGCTCGGTGGCCGGCTACATCGCCGCGCCGCGGCGCGCGACCTCACGCGGCGCGTCGCTCTACGACCGCATCCTCATCCTGCCCACGAGCGTCGCCAGTGCGCCCATGGGCCCGCTGCGCGCCGGGCCTGCGCCGCCACCGCCGGTCTACGAGCCCGCGCCCGACCCGACCGCGCTCGCCAACGACGACTCGAACGACGCGACGGCCACCACCGCCGCGCCCGTGTTCCAGGGCAATGGTCAGGAAGGTGTCGCCCCAGGGTCTCCCGCCGGACCTCCGCCGCCGATGACCACGCCAGGCGTGACGCCGTACACGCCTAATCCGGCGGACCCGGCCTCCGCGCCAACCGGTCAGCCAAACGCGCCGCCGACGCAGCCGAACGCCGGACAGTTCATCGCGCCGCAACCCGGCGTTCTGCCCACGCCGTCGCAGACGCAGCAGCAGCCCAAGCCGTGAGGCCAGGCGCGACGGGCGAGTACGCCACTCGAGGCGACTACCATCGCAGCCCCAGCCCCGACTGGGACTACTACCCGACCTACATGGCCAAGCTGGCCTGGGTCCGGCAGTATCTCGATCGGCTGCCGCCCGGCACTCGTGTGCTCGACGCCGGCTGCGGCGAAGGCGTGCTGGTCGAGTCCTACGCGGGCCGGCTCCGCATCGCGGGCGTCGACGACAACTACAGCTCCGCGCACGTCATCCGCGGATCGCTGATGGCGCTGCCCTACGGCGCGGCGAGCTTCGACCGCGTCCTCTGCCTGGACGTCCTCGAGCACCTGTCATTCGCCGATCAGCCGCGCGCGCTCGAGGAGCTGCGCCGCGTGCTCTCGCCGGCTGGCGAGATGCTCGTCTCGGTCCCGAACCTCGCGCACCTGCAGTCACGACTGAACCTCCTGCTGCGCGGCCGCCTGATTCGCACCGCCAGCGAGTTGAAGCACCCGGGTGATCGCCCGCTCGACGAGTACCTGCGGCTCGCCGATCGCGCAGGGTTCGACCTGGTGAGCCGCGACGGCATCTTTCCCACTCTGCCGGTCGTCACGCCCTGGATCCGACGCCGGCCGGAGTCGCGCGCCTGGCTCCACCGGCTGCTCACGCGGCTGGTCCCCGTGCCCGGCTGGTGCTTCCTCGCGCTGCTGCGGTTCCGCCCGCGGAACACGCTCTGACGTGTCGCCCACGACGAGGCACGCGGCCGCGGGTATCGCCCTCGCGCTCCTGCTGGGGGCTGCGCTCCGGCTCGTCTGGCTCACCGCAGATCCGCCCGCCCATGGCGCCGTCGGGATTGTGTGGCACGACGAGGGCGCGTGGGCGCACAACGCCCGCAATCGCGCGCTCTGGGGCACATGGCGAACCGACGCATGGAACCCGGTGTTCGTGGCGCCCGTCTTCACCGCGCTCGAATACGCAGCCTTCCGTGAGTTCGGCGTCGGGACCTGGCAGGCCCGCCTCGTCCCGGTCGCCTCGGGCCTCTTCGCCGTCGCGGCGCTCGCGATCGGCCTGTGGGCCGCCGGTGGCAGGCGCGCGGCGATGGTGGGTGCCTGGCTGCTGGCGACCAACTACGTCGCCGTGATGTGGAACCGCGCGGCGCTCATGGAATCGACCATGACGGCCTTCATCGTCGCGGGTTGGGCAGCCTACGCGATGACGCGGTGGCGCCCCGCGTTTGGCTACCTCGCGGGAACGATGGTGACGCTGGCGTGGTTCACGAAGGCAGCCGCCGCATTCTTCGTCGCCGCGATCGTGTTCGATGCCTTGCTGACGCTGGCGCTCACCAGGAGCGCGCGCCTGCGGGCGATCGTGTCCGTCGATCCCCCATCCGCGGACGACACGCGCGGAGCGGTGACGACGCTCGTTGGCCTGGCGGCAAGCGCCGCCTGCGTGATCGTCCTGTTCGTGCTGCCGCACTGGACCGACTACCGCTTCTACAACTGGCAGATGTCGGTCACGAGGAAGCCGTCGTACACCATCCGCGCGTTGATGGACCGGATCTCGTGGCTGCCGTTCGTCCAGGGATTCTTCTCTCGGATGTGGGCGGAGCTGGTGGCAGCGAGCCTCGCGGCACTGGTGGTGCTGTCGCAGTGGCGCCGGGCTTCGCCGGCCGCACGGCTGCTCGTGCTCTGGCTGCTCGCCGGCTTTCTCGAGCTCGCCGTGCACGACGCGGGAAACGAACGTCGCTACGTGATGCTGATCCCGGCGCTGATTGGGCTGGCGGCGCTGCTGGTGGGCCGTACCAGTACCGGTACCGGGGACTGTCCCCGTTACGAGCCTCTCCCCTGGCTGGCGGTCCCCGTCGTCGTGTTCCTCTGCTACCTGGTGATCGGCACGGCCGTCCGCCTGACGTTGCTGCCCGACGTCGTCGCGGGTCAGCTGAGCCTGGCTGTGCGAATGTCGGTGCCTCTGGCCGTCGTCTGCGGCGTGGGCCTCGCGTGGGTCTGGCGGCGCCGGGCCGATCGGATCGTGCGCGACGAGTGGCCCGGATGGGCCGTCGCGTCGCTCGTGCTCGCGATCGTCGCAGGCGACCTCGCGCAGTTCGGACAGTGGGCCGTGCGAAGGACGACGAGGAACTACGAGGCGTCGCTGATGGTAGGCCGGCTGCTGCCGGCCGGCACGCTGGTCCACGGCAAGCTGGCCAACGGCATGTCGCTCGACAATCGGATCAGGCCCGTCTTCGTCGGCAACCATTTCGGCAACTACGACGACCGCACGTCCCGTGACGATGTCCGATATGTGCTCACTTACTCGTCGCCGTACGTCGGATATGAGGGCCGAGTCATTCGCGACGTGCTGGCGGCGTACCCGCACCGTGCCATCGTCGCCCGCTTCGACGTGACGGAAACCAGTGACGGCGACCGCGCGATCCTGGTGGACAAGTTCGGCGCGCGGGACGGCGCGCCCCCTGCGCCGGCGCTGCCTGCTATCCCGGCCTCGCGAGAGTAGGCGCCGTGTTTTCGCGTATCAAGAACCTCTTCCAGAATCTCGCGGTCTACGGGCTCGGCGATGCCGCGACTTCGATCGCGAGCCTGCTGCTCCTGCCGGTCTACACGCGCTATCTCACGCCGGAAGACTACGGCGTGATCACGATGCTCCTGATGATCGAGGCCGTGGCCAAGGTCACCTTCCGATGGGGCGTCGACACCGCGTTCATGCGGCTTTACTACGATTGCAAGGATCAGCTCGCGCGCCAGCGCCTGGCGAGCACCATCTTCTTTTTTCTGCTCGTCGTGAACGGCGCGCTGATGTTCGTGGTGGTGGCTGGCGCCGGCTGGCTCAGCACCCTGCTGTTCGGCACGGCCACTCGCGCGTGGCTGATCCGGATGGTGCTGGTGAACACCTTCGTCACCGGCTTCTACTTCATGCCGTTCCACGTGCTGCGGATCAGCGAACGCACCGGGAGGTTCGTCGCGCTCGGGTTCGGACGATCGGCCGGCACGCTGGTGATGCGGCTGGTGTTCGTCATTGCGGGCCACCTCGGCGTGCTCGGCGTCGTCCTGGCCGATCTCGTCGTCACGGCGATCTTCACGCCGATTCTGAGCCGGTGGGTGTGGCCGCTGATTCGCCCGGTGTTCTCTCGCGAAGTCCTGCGCGAAGCGCTCGGGTTCGGCCTGCCGCGCATCCCGCACAGCATTGCGAACCAGATCATCGCGCTGGCGGACCGGACGTTTCTGAACGCGTACGCGAAGCTCGCCGACGTCGGCGTGTATTCCGTCGGCGCCAGCTTCGGCATGGCGCCGAAACTGTTCCTGAGCGCCTTCGAGTCGGCGTGGACGCCATTCTTCCTGAGCGTGATGCACGAGAAGGACGCCAAGCGGACCTACAGCACGGTGTCCACGTACGTGATGCTCGTGCTGGTGCTGCTGGTTGCGGGTCTCGCAGGCGCGGCGCCGGATCTGCTGCGCCTCACGACCACGAAGCAGTTTCATCACGCGTCCGACGTGACGCCGTGGATCGCGCTCGGCGCGATGTTCCAGGGCGTGTACCTCGTCGGATCGATCGGGATCATCATCACGAAACGGACGGCGATCTACCCCGTCGCCACGGGCATTGCCGCGGCGGTCAGCCTCGCCGCCAACGCCTTCCTGATTCCGCGGTACGGAACCCTCGGCGCGGCCTGGGCGAACGCGACGGCGTACGGCACGCTCGCGCTTGTCACCGTCGGCTTCTCGCTGCGGTGCTATCCGATCTCCTATGAGTGGGGCCGGCTGCTCCGGATCGCGGGCGCGGGCCTGGCGGGCGCGCTCTGCGCCATGTGGTTCGCGCCGGCGAACGTGCCGGCCATCGTCGGCCTGATCGTGCGCGTGGCGCTGACGATGGTGACCTACGCGCTGGTCCTCTTCGCCACAGGGTTCTTCCATCCGGGCGAGCTGCGCATCATGCAGTCGGTGAGGGACCGGCTGCTCGATCGCAGGCGACGAGGGCGGATGCCTCAGCCGGATCAGAGCCAGGTCGAGATGGCGGGCGAGATCGTGGCCGCGCCCGAACCGCTGGAGTCACTGGACATGCAGCCGACCGAGCCGGCCTCCGGCGACACTACCTCCGGTTCCCCACCTCGGAATCGCTGATCGACCATCCCTCGGCGGGAGGACGGCACGTCTCCCAGAGCCGCTTGAAGATGGCGGCCAGCTGTCGTCGGCCGGGGAACTGCGGGATCCCGCCGCCCGGTCGGTCCGCGGCCGTGATACGCGAGTCGATGAGCGCAATCTCCTTCGCCGACAGGACATCGCCGCTCCCGCGCGCGAGCGCAAGCGCGTGGTCGTGATAGCCGTACAGCAACGACACGGACAGCGCGCGGAGGAGTTTGCCCTTTCGCGCCTCCAGCGCGCGCTCGGCGATCACCCCGGAGATGGCGGGAAGAGTTTTCAGGTAGAGCGCGTCAGCCCAGACGATCTGCCCGTAGGGTCCACCGAGCGACTGCCCGGCGTCGCGCTTCCAGTACACCCGCCGCAGATCGAACAGGTCGAACCCGTGCTCGCGCATGTAGCGATCCACGTCGGCGAACAACGGCTGCCCGCCGTAGATCGACGCGAACTCCACTTCAACCTCGACGCCGACCACGTGCTGACCCAGCACCTGCGACGCGCCTTGCAGGACGAACAGCTCGCTGCCCTGTGTGTCCACCTTGATGAAGTCGACATCGTCGAGGCCGTGCCGCTCGAGTTGGTGGTCGAGCGTGTCCACGGCGAGCTCCTGCACCTCGGTCGTATCGAAGCGCGCGGAATCCGGAAAGGCGTCGACGAACGGACGATTCGGCTGGAGGATCGACGTCAGGCCGCGGTCCCGGGCGACGTACAGGGGTAGCCGGCCCTCATGATTGTGGAGGGCGATCGGCAGCACCACCGTGTGGCCGTCGTTGCCGGCCGCGCTCCGCGAGAGGCGCTCGTATTCCCGGGGATCGGGCTCGAACCCGATGACGCGAAGGTGCCGGGTGGCCTGAGCCCAGTTCGCCTTGAGCCCGCCGCGTGCGCCGACGTCGGCGAGGACCAGCGGGTGCGCGCGATATTCAGGCTCGAAGGCGGGATCGAGAAAGACGTCCATCGGGTTTCAGTCTACACTTCCAACCGTTCGAGCCTCCCCGCAGTCGAAACCGGCATTGGCACCGCCAGGCCCGCGTCTCACATGACACGTTTGGAGCGATTCACGTGCCCATGACTGCCCGATTTCTGTTCGCGCTCGTTTTGTCCCCTGCCCTGCTGCTTGCTGCTCCGCAGGACCGGCCCCAGAAGCCGCAGGCCCCGCGGGCGCAGCCGCAGCGGGCGCCCACGCCACGACCGATCACTGCAGCCAGCGTGGAGGAAGCCGTCGTGCTGACCAATGGGTGGGCGCGGGTCGCCGAAGGGCAGTTCCCCGTGGCCGCCAACGCCGCACGGACGTTCCTGGTCACGCATCCGCGCAGCCTCCCGGCCCTCTCGCTCGCCATCGACGCGACGATCGCGGCGTCGGGTGCGATGGCGGCGCTCGGTCAGTACGAAGCCTGGCTCGGCTCGCGCCCCCTCGATGAGCCGCTCGTGGTGCGTCGCATCGCGCACGCGATGCTCTGGGAAGAAGGGTCGCAGCAGCAGGACATGCTGGCGCGAATGGAGGCATTGCACGCCCTGGCCAGCGACGGCGATGCGGCAGCGGCCAGGGAACTAGCGAAGGCCGTCTCGCCGGGCGATGCCGCCCAATCGCGGGCAGCCGCAGCCACGGGCAACGCGCGCGCCGTCCCCTCGTTGATCGAGGAACTCAACAGCGGCGGCAGCCCAGTGACCACGATCAACGCGCTCGGCGCCAGCGGCAGCCCGCAGGCCATTCCCCCTCTCGAGGGGTTGCTCAAGGACGACCGAATCGAGGTGCGTGCTGCGGCCGTGGAAGCGCTGGGCCGGATTGGCAGCCGGGATGTCGTGACCCAGCTAAAACCGCTGCTGTCGGATCACAACGTGTTCGTGCGAACGAAGGCCGCCGAGGCGCTGCTCCGCCTGGACGATGATTCGGGCCTCGCGATGCTCCAGCAGATGCTGCAGGATCCCACGTCCGAGATCCGGCTGTCCGCCGCCGAGGCGCTGGCCGGCCAGGCTGACTCCGCCTGGCAATCGGCCGTCTACCAGTTGCTGCAGGACGAGGACCCGGTGGTCCGCGCCGGGGCGGCGCACCTGCTGGCGACGCGCGATCCCGACACCGCCCGGGCGACGCTCGAGTCGCTGGCAGCCGATGAAAACGCGGCCGTCCGGGAGATGGCGGCGCTCAAGCTTGGAGATGTCGCGACGAACGATCTCCCGGGTCTCCGCAGAATGATGCGGGCCCAGGCTCGATCGACGCGGGTCAAGGCTGCGGCCGGGGTTCTCAGGCTTACCTCGTGAAGCTTGGGCGAACCCCTGTCCCCTCAGCAGGTTATCGTTGACGGCGGCTGTGTCCTCCTTTATGATGCTCCGGCTGGTTGGCCGTCGCGCGTTTTGCGGGCCCCGGCAGCTCCCCGAAAAATCGTCGATTTTCGCACTGTGCTCTAAAGTGCATCGTTCGTCGCTCCGATAGGACGTGAAGCGCTCCTACCGATCGTTTTCGAGAGAGTACCGAGATGAACCAGTCAGGACGACAGATCCGCTCCACATGGACTCTGGCGGCGGCCGCGGCGCTTCTGCTCGGCGCTTCGAGCACGGCCCCCGCACAAGTTCGGGTGGGCGCCACGTTTGTGGCAATTCCGGGAGACGGTGCCACGAAGCGCTTCCCCGACATCGCGTTCGACGATGCCAACAACGCCTTCCTCGTCGTGACCGGGCTGCAGAAGCTGGAAGCGCGGTACGTCAGCCCCACCGGCACGCCGCTCGGGAGCGTGGCCATCGTCACCACGAGCGGTGGCGCTGCCAGGGTCACCTGTGCTGCTGCGATCAACAAGTGCCTGATCACGTGGCTGTCGGAGCCCAACTTCGTCGTCGGGCGGCTGGTCCGGTACAACAGCGGCGCCGTGCAGTTCCTGAGCAATCCGTTCGTCATCGGGCAGTCCGGCCTCCTGACGAACAGCGCGCCGGGCGGCGCCTACTCGAGCGCGAGCAACGAGTTCCTCGTGGCGTGGACTGACGGCCTCAACAACATCAGAGGCCAACGGGTCAGCGCAGACGGCGCGCTCCTCGGTTCGGTCTTCTTCGTGACCAACAGCAGCATATGGGAAGGCTTCCCGACCCTGGCATACAACTCCGCCCAGGACGAGTACATGGTCGCGTACTACTGCGAGCCATCAGGCACGAGCGGCGTGTGCGCTCAGCGAGTGAAGCCCGGCACGGGCGCGCTGATTGGAGGACGCAACACACTCTACAGCGGCGGCTTCAACCAGTATCCCGAGGTCGCGTATAACCCTGCCACCAATCAATACCTCGCCATCACCTGGGGCTTCAGCGGCTCGGCGTGGATGCTCAAAGGCCGGCTGGCCGACAGCAACGCTCAGCCGCTTGGCGCTGCCCCGATCGCACTGGCTGCCAAGGGCGGCGGTGACGGGATTGGCCTTGGCTACAATCCGGTGTCGAACACCTTCCTCGCGGACTACCAGAGCCAGACGAACGCCGAAACCTGGGGCGTCGAAATCGGTCCGGCGGGAGCGCCTGGCACCCAGACACAGCTTTCCATGTCGGGAACGACCCTCTCGGTGCAGCCCAGGGCCGCGGCGAACACAGGTACCAATCAGTGGCTGATGGTCATGTCGAAGTGTTTCTCGAACATCACCGCACAGTTGGTGGGCCATGGCCTGACCTCTCCTACGGGAGGCACCGGAGGCACTGGCGGCACGGGCGGTACCACGGGAGGGTGCACGACGCCAAAACCAGCGTCGAATTTTGTGTGTGTGGGCGGCAACTGGCTTCCTGGCACGGGCGGCACGGGCGGCACCGGAGGATGTACGACGCCTTCGCCAGGCACAGGCTTCACGTGCGTGAACGGCAACTGGATCCCGCCGAGCACCGGTGGCGGAAGCACCTGCACAACCATCAAGCCCGCCGCCAACTGGGTCTGCGTGAATGGCAACTGGCTTCCCCCCTGGATGGCGCCCGCGACCAGTTCCTGCACCACGCCAAAGCCGGGAACGAATTTCGTGTGCGTGAATGGCAACTGGCTGCCGGGAGACGGTGGTACCAGCGGCGGCAGTACGTGCACGACCATCAAGCCCGGGGCCAACTGGACCTGCGTGAAGGGCAACTGGCTCCCGCCCTGGTATTGAGTCGGGCGAACGCTCAACACGAAAATGACCGCGAGGGCCGCATGACTGCGGCCCTCGCCGTTTTCACACCTCGATCTCGATGAAGAAATGGGGCATGGCGCTTGCTGTCGTCCTGGCGCTGGCTGCAGTGCTCCGCATCCGCGGCCTCAGCTTCGGACTACCGGCGGTCTACAACCCCGACGAGATCGCCATCATGTCGCGTGCGCTGGGGTTCGGGAAGGGCGACCTCAACCCTCACAACTTTCTGTACCCAACGCTCTACTTCTACGTGCTCTTCGCCTGTGAAGGGCTGTACTTCATCGGCGGCCGACTGCTTGGCGCGATTCCGTCGCGTGCCGCATTTCAACAATCTTTCTTCGTGGATCCAACGGGCATCTACCTGGCGGGCCGCGCG
>UEXX01000273.1_pt1 | contig 37378 bp, 31 predicted proteins | sample 4301161 | NCBI WGS metagenome assembly UEXX01 (sample SAMEA4773179, study PRJEB27434) | metagenome | biome: 2259; feature: agricultural soil; material: soil | place: USA | collected 2014-09 | depth 0.25 m
GCGATGGCAGCCTCCAGAGCAGAAGCCCGATCGAGACCGCCGACATCGGCGCGTACTTCGTGCCGAGCCAGGGGAGTGCCGCCAGGGCGACGCCACGGACGAGCGCGTCTGTTCGCGAATCGTCGCGGACCTGACGCCCAATCGCGATCATCACGGCGAGCGCTGCGGCGCACTCCGGGTAGATCGCAAAGCTGTGGAGCAGGAACGGCGCGCTCGTCGCCACGGCGAGCCACGCGATCGTCGCCGCGCTCGCCGACGCCGTCTCACGCTCGACAGCGCGCCAGGTGAGCGTGACCGCCGCGGCCGCGAGCAGGGCGAGGAACACGCTGGCGCCGCGATAGCCCCAGAGCGCGAAGGCTGGCGCAATCAGGAGGGAGATTCCGACCGGGTGAATCGAGTAGATCACGCCGTTGCGCCCGGTGGCGCGATAGTCGGGCTTCAGCGGCGCCTGGTAGTACGCCAGGTAGTCGCCGCGCGCGTGATTGTTCGCGATCGCAAGGTCGTGATCAGTGAGCAGGCTCTGCGTGACGACGAGATAGTGCGGCTCGTCGCCGCCGGGGTAGAGCGGACCAGGTGAGAGCCGCCAGGCAGCAGCCACGAAGATGGCGACGCTGAGGCTGAAGACGACTGCCTGCTGCGTCAATCGACGTCGGCCGGTGTCGAGCCACGGCGGCGCCATGTCGCGGACGGTCGTGCCGATGAGCCACAGCACCTGACCACCGGCCACCGTCCAGACCCACCAGCGCCCCGGGCCGGCGAGCGCATCGAGCACGCGGAGGCGATCGGCGATCCACGGAAGAAAAGGGATGGCGATCACCGCCAGTCCGACTAGCGGCGCCCAGCACCACGCGGGTAGATCGGACTCGATGCCTCGCAGCAGAAGCAGGCGCTCGGCCAGCGCCTGCAGCAGCAGCGCCGTCAGCAGCACCAGGACCGTCAGGCCGGCCAGCTCCGGCCAGGACGAGAAGAACGCGACGCGCGTGCCGGCGCCCGTGCCCACGCGATCGAACACGGACGTGGACAGCCAGAGCGCCGGACCTGCGACAAGGCACGCCCCGGCGGCGCGGCGCGAGAGGACGGTCACGAGGCGGCGATTCTAGCAGTCAGCCGGATCCGCTGTGCCGCCAACGCGCTCACGACTTCGGGGGCCCGGGGAACGCGACCTTCGGCACGACTTTGGCCTCGGGCGGCGCCTCGAACAGCTTGTACTCCTTGAAGCCGAAGATCCCGGCGGTGATGTTGGCGGGGAACTGCCGGCGCGACGTGTTGTAGGCCTGCACCTTCTCGTTGTAGCGCATCCGCTCGACGGCGATGCGGTTCTCCGTGCCCGACAGTTCGTCCATCAGCCGGTTGAACGACTCGTTCGACTTCAACACCGGGTAGTTCTCGACGATGACGAGCAGTCGCGAGAGCGCAGCCGTCTGCTGGTTGGCCGCGTCCATCTTCTCGTCGGGCGTCTTCGCGCCGGCCAGCTTCGCGCGCGAGTCGGCGATGTCCTTGAAGACGGTCTGCTCCTGCGCCGCCGTGCCCTGCACCGTCGCCACGAGGTTCGGGATGAGGTCGTTGCGCCGCTGCAACTGGTTCTCGACCTGCGCCCACTGCGCCTTGATGCCTTCCTCCTGGCCGACGAACGTGTTGTAAGAACAGCCGCTCAGCGGCACTGCCACCAGCGCCAGACCTGCCAGCATCACCAGTCGCTTCAGTTGCCCGCGCATTATTCCTCCTGATGGACAGAACTGAAGTCCTGTCCCACATTCTCCCGCTCCCGCTGAGGGACAGGACTGAAGTCCTGTCCCACAAGTGTGCTTACCAGGAAGCGCCGCCGCCACCACCGCCGCTCCGGCCTCCGCCGAAGCCGCCGAACCCGCCGCCGAACCCGCCGCCGGACGACCCGCCGCCGAATCCACCACCGAAGCCGGCACCAAACCCGCCGGCGCCACTCGACCAGCCGCTCCAGGGCCCACCCCAGGACCGGCGTTGACGCCGGAAGCGGGTGATGAAAATCAGATACAACAGAAGCAGGATCAGCCACCACGGAAATCCGCCGCCGCTCTGTGGCCGCGCTGGCCTCGGCGCCGACAAGCCCGGCAGCGTCGTGCCACGCGCTTCGGCCAGCCGGGCCGCAATCTGCTCGGCCCCTGCGAGAAGCCCGCCGCCGTAGTCGCCTTCCCTGAACCGCGGCCGCATCGTCTCGCGGCTGATCTGACCGCTCAGCCCGTCGGTGATGTACGGCTCGAGGCCGTAGCCCACTTCGACCCACACTTTGCGGTCGTCCACGGCGAGCAGCACGAGGATCCCGTTGTCGCTCTTGCCGTCCTCGCGCTTGCCGATGCCGCGCCCGCCGTTCTCGAACATCTTGTTCGCGTAGCTCTGGATGTCCGGGTACGGCTCGACGGTCTTCACGGTGGCGACGACCAGCCAGTCTCCCGTGGCCTGCTGCAGGCGCGCAGCCAGATCCGTGATGGCTTGGCGGTTGCCCGCGTCGATGACGCCGGCGAAATCGTTCACGGCGCCACTAAGCGCGGGCGGAGGCGGCTGCGCATGGAGCCGCGCCGATGGCGCGAGCGCGAGCAGGCAGACGACAAGGAGGAGCCGCCGCACGGTCACACCGTCCAGTGATCGACGTAATTGACGAGCGCCTCGATCGCGGTGAGGTACTCAGGGAACCCGCGCGCGGCATCGGTGATTGCCACCGGCGTGTCCAGCGTGGCGAGCACGGCGGCGATGGTGCGGCCGTGCAGCGAGCCCAGCTTCGCGGTCGCGTAGGCCGACGGGGTCGTCCCGGGCGTGCCGTCGAGGCGAATCAGGTTCACGAGCAGGGCCCGCAGCGCCGGCGCCGAGAGGTCCACGAGCCGCGCGACGTCGCCCGGATTCCCGCCGCACTCGAGGAAGCCCTCGCGCAGGTGCAGCAGGTGCCCGCGCGCTTCCACTTCGCACGCGCGCCTGAGGTCGATCGGATCCACGCTGAGGCCGTCGAACGGATCGGGCCCGTGCAGCACTCGATACCCCGACAGGATGGCGCTGAACTCAGCGGGGAAGGCGTCGAGCGACCGCTCGAACTCATCGGCGACGACGATGAGCGGCACCGCCAGGTGCGCGCGCCGCCAGGCCGTCACACGCCGCGCGCAGCCCTCGAGGTCGCCGAGGCCGAGCTCGCGCACCACGACGAGCGTGTGCGCGGGGGTACCGGGCGCCACGGGGCCGATGGCGTGCCGCCCGTACAGCACGACGGCAGACAGCCGGAGGGCGAAGATGGTCCGGAGGTCGGCGACGAACGCCTCGAGTGCAGAGCCCATCTGGTCATTCTACGTGCGCGACGCAATCCGGTGTCACGAGTAGAATCTCGGGCAATGCGATTCCGGGATCTCAACGTCGGCTGTTTCGGCGGCGGCACGGGCCTGCCCAGCCTCCTCGGCGGTCTGAAGCGCAACCCCTGGCTCCGCGTACACGCCATCGTCACGATGTTCGATAGCGGCGGCAGCTCCGGTCAGCTGCGAGACGAGCTGGGCGTGCTGCCGCCTGGCGACGTCCTCAAGTGCGCGCTGGCCCTCTCGCCGAACGAGGGCGAAGCGCGGCGCGTCCTGCTGGCCCGCCTGCCGATGCTGGCCGGGCATGCGAAGCTCTCCGGCCACACCGGAGGCAACCTGCTGCTTTCGATGATGGAGCAGTACAGCGGCGACTTCCTCGTGGCGGTGGACGCGCTCAGGACGCTGCTCGGGTGCGAGGGCCGCGTCTGGCCCGTCACCGTTGCGAGCTCCACGATCTGCGCCGAATATGCCGACGGGTCGATTACCCGCGGTGAAGTGGAAGTGGATGCCGCGCAAATCAAGGGACGTGGCATTCAGCGCGTGTGGCTCGAGCCGGCGCCCGTGATTCACCCGGCAGTTGCCGATGCGATTCGCGGCTTCGATGCCGTGATCATCGGGCCTGGCAGCTTCTACACGAGCATCATGCCGCCGCTGCTGGTGAGCGGCGTCGTCGAGGCGCTTGCCTCCGTGCGCGGCCCCATCATCCTGATTGCCAACCTGCTGACCGAAGGACGCGGCATGGCGGGCTTCACCGCCGCCACCGCGGTGCAGCAGCTCTCGGCGGCGATCGACCGCCACGTGGACGTCGCGATCGTCAACACGAGGCGTCCGCCCGATGCGGTGCTCGCGAAGTACGAGGGCGAGCACAAGGCGATGCTGCCGCTCGGCGACGTGCCGGCGTGGTGCGAGGTCATCGAGGCCGACCTTTGGCGGCAGGAGATCGCGCGGCACGACCGCTGGCGCCTGGCTTACGCCGTGTGGAGCGTGCTTTCGAAGCGCCTGTTGTAGCCTCGGCCGAACCGCTCCGCGCCGAAGGGGCGCCTTTCGCAGGACGCGCCTCCCGCTTTGCGCCCCCTGCGCGAGCGTAAGCAAGCGCGCCCTTCTTTTCTTCCTCGGTGATGGCGATGGCCCGTTCGACGATCTTCGTGAGGCCGCCGGGCGCGCTCTTCGCCGCGCGATTACTGGTCCAGATCGCCGGCGCCTGTTCCTCGATGATGTCGGTGAAGTAGCCGCCGCTCTTGACGCTCTTCGGCGCGAAGACGGCGATGTCGAGCGGGCCCGCCCACTCGTCGCGGTGCTTGAGCAGCAGCCAGCTCCGGCCGTCGCCGCCCGAGGTCCGAATCAGCGCCCACGATCCTTTCAGTTTCACGCCGTCCAGGCGCAGCTTCAGATCGCCCTTCTTCAGCGCCGCCGCCACATCGTCGACCAAAGGCTCCCAGGTGCCGCGGTCCCACAACATGACGATGCCCGCGCCGTAGCCTTCGGGGATGAGGCCCTCGAACTCCCCGTATTCGAGCGGGTGATCCTCGACGTGCATCGCGAGCCGCTTGACCGTCGGATCGATGGATGGGCCCTTCGGCACGGCCCAGGACAGCAGGACGCCGTCGTGCTCGAGGCGGAAGTCGTAGTGCAGGTGCGACGCGAGATGCTTCTGCACGCAGAAGAACAGGTCCTTCTTCCGCCGCACCGGCGCCTTCCCACGCGGCTCGGGCGAGACGGAGAAGTTGCGCTTGGCCCGGTATTCATTGAGCGGCATGCGTGCCAGCATACCCGACAGACGCGCGATAAAATGGATCCCTCGTGCGCGCCCTGCTGCTCTCCACCTACGAGCTTGGACGCCAGCCGTTCGGGTTGGCCTCGCCGGCCGCCTGGCTGCGCTCGGCCGGGTTCGACGTCGCCGTGGCCGATCTCTCGCGCACGCGCCTCGACCGCGACGAGGTGGCGAAGGCGTCGCTCATTGGCGTGTTCCTGCCGATGCACACCGCCACGCGGCTGGCGCTGCCCGTGCTCGACCGCGTCCGCGAGATCAATGCCGCCGCGCACATCTGCGCCTATGGACTCTACGCGCCGGCCAATGCGGATCTGCTGCGTGCGCGCGGTGTCGGCACGATTCTGGGCGGCGAGTTCGAAGCGGATCTCGTCGCCGTGGCGCGGTCGATTAGTAGTGGGGACTGTCCCCCTTACGTCACGAGGGGGACAGTCCCCAATGCACGGGGGACTGTCCCCAGACTCAACCTCATCGCTCCGGATCGCCGCGGCCTGCCTCCTCTCGATCGCTACGCTGCACTGGTCTGGCCCGATGGCACGCGCCGCGTGTCGGGATACACCGAGGCCAGCCGCGGGTGCAAACACTTGTGCCGGCACTGTCCTGTGGTTCCCGTCTACGGCGGCCGCTTCCGCGTCGTCGATCCAGACGTGGTGATGGAGGACGTGCGCGCACAGGTGGCGTCGGGCGCGCAGCACGTCACCTTTGGCGATCCCGACTTCTGGAACGGCATCGGCCATGCCCGTCGCGTGGTCGCCGCGTTCGCGCGCGAGTTCCCTGGCATCACGTACGACGTGACGATCAAGATCGAGCACTTGCTGGAGCATCGGGAACATCTATCTGAGCTGCGCGAGACGGGCTGCGCCTTCGTCACGTCGGCGGTCGAATCGGTGGACGATGGCCTATTGGCGAGGCTGGAGAAGGGGCATACCCGGGCGGATTTCGAGCAGGCGGCCGGCGAGATGCGGGCCGCCGGCCTCCCGCTCGTTCCCACCTTCGTCGCCTTCACGCCGTGGACGTCGCTGCAGCACTATGCCGACCTGGTCACGACCGTCGACCGGCTCGGCTTGATCGAGCACGTGTCACCGGTGCAGTGGAGCATCCGCCTGCTGATTCCGCGCGGCTCACGACTGCTCGAGCTCGAGGACGTCCGCGGCCTGGTGGAGCCGTTCGACCCCGTGGCGCTCGCGTTCCCCTGGCGGCACCCGGACGCGCGGATGGACGCCCTGCAGCGGCGCGTCGCGGCGATCGTCGGCAACGCGAACGGGACGCCACGTGGCGACATCGCGCGTGCCATCGCCGGCGAAATAGCCGCCGTCGATTCCGCTGTGTGCGTGCCGCTCCGTGACGATGCTCCGTCGGCCGGCGTTCCCCACGTGACCGAGCCCTGGTACTGTTGCGCCGAGCCGACCGAGGGGCAGGCGGCGCTTCTCTGAACCGGCGATGACGACCCGCCGCGTGCTGCTGTTCGCAACGACGACCGGCTATCAGATCCGGATGTTCGATGACGCGGCCCGCAGGCTGGGCATCGACCTGCGGCTCGTGTCGGATCGCTGCCAGATGCTCGACGACCCGTGGCGGGATCACGCGATTCCCGCGCAGTATCACGATCTGGATGCCTCGCTGCACACGCTGGATCAGGCCCTTGCGCAGCAGGCCATCGACGGGGTGCTGGCCGTGGGCGACCGCCCTGCCGTGCTGGCCGCGCGCGCGGCCTGGCGATTCGGCGTGCCGTGGCATTCCGTCGCCGGCGCCGAAGCCAGCCGCCACAAGGTGCGCGCCCGCGAGCGATTCCGCGATGCCGGGCTGCCCGTGCCGTGGTTCGCGGTCCTCGAGCCGGACGAGGATCCGCGCACACTCGATCCGCCGTTTCCCTGCGTCGTCAAACCAGTGGTGCTGTCCGCAAGCCGCGGCGTGATCCGGGCGGACAACGAGCGCGAGCTGGTGGCCGCGGTCGAGCGCGTGCGGCGGGTGCTCGACGCCCCCGACGTCCGTGCCACGCGCGACCCCGATGCGCACACGGTTCTGGTTGAAGGCTTCATTCCAGGTCAGGAGTTCGCAGTCGACGGCGTGATCGATCATGGCACGCTGCACGTGCTGGCGATCTTCGACAAGCCCGATCCGCTGGACGGTCCGTTCTTCGAAGAGACGATCTACGTGACGCCATCGCGCGCGCCGGTTGCCGATCAGGCGGCGATACGCGAGGCGGTAGCGGCCGCGTGCCGCGCGCTCGGCCTGGCGCACGGCCCCATCCACGCCGAGTGCCGGGTCGCCGCCGGCGCGGTTCATGTGCTGGAAGTGGCGGCACGCCCGATCGGCGGTCTGTGCGCCGGCGCATTGCGGTTCACCCGGCACGCAGACGAGCCCATCCCGCTCGAGGAGCTGCTGCTGCGGCACGCCTCGGGGCTTCCGTGGCGGCACTGGTCGCGCGAGACGTCAGCCTCGGGCGTGATGATGATTCCGATCCCGACCGCCGGACGATATCGGGGTGTGGACGGGGAGGCGCAGGCACTGGCCGTGCCCGGCGTGACGGGGCTGCGGATCGCTGCCAGGATCGATCAGCAACTGGTGCCGCTGCCCGAAGGCGCCAGCTACCTCGGCTTCATCTTCGCGCGCGCGACGAGGGCGGCCGACGTCGAGGCGGCGCTCCGCATCGCACACGCGCAACTCAGCTTCAAGATCGATCGACCTGTTCCGGTGGTGTGAGGGACGTGCTGTTCCGGTGGTAACGAACGTGGCGGCGGGGCTTCAGCCCCGCGATCTACTTCGACTGCTGCGGGACGTAGCCTGGAGGCAGCGCGGCGCCTTCGCCGAAGAAGAACTCCTCCATGTGCTTCGCGACGAGCTCCTGCGCCTCCTTCTGAAACGGCAGCAGGCGGTACTCGTTGAGGATCATCTTCATCCGCTCTTCCCAGAGGTGCCAGGCCTCGACCGAGACGTTGTCGTAGATCCGCTGCCCGAGTTCTCCGGGCCAGGGAAGGGCGTCCAGACCGGGCATCTCCTTCTGGAACTTCGCGCAGAAGACCATTCGCCCGGATTGATTGCCGGCAGGCTCTGGCGGCACCGCGGGAGCACAGGGGGTCATGACGCTGCATATTGTACGCGCACGGCCCGCGATCCGCGCGTGTAAACGTATTCATTCCCTTTACGCGCCACCTCGACGGTCGTATACTCACGTTCCGTGACCATGTCGGTCCGGCTGGAGCCGGAAGCGAGACATCGAATCTGCTGGTACAGTCGCCGCACTCCCGACGTTCTTCTCGAGTTCGCCTTCCAGACGGTCGAAGATGGCGAGCTGCTTTACTGCTCGCACCCCATGCTGTTCCCTTTCGTCGGTTATCAGTTCGACGTGCGGAATTGCATCGACTGCACTTGCTTCAAGCCCCGCCGCAACGCGAACTGAGCTTCACGACCGAGATCGAGCGAAAGCACTAGATCGCATGTGAATGAATGCACATTCATGTTGCGGCGCGTTACGAAGCGGGGTCAGACGCTGTTAAGCAGTTCGCGACGTCTTAACAGCGTCTGACCCCGGACGTCCTGACACATCTGACGCCGGGCGTCAGCTCGTCTGTGTGTACTGCTTTCTCACGTTCCGTGTAGTAAACCAAATCAGCGGCTGAGACGGGTCCCCGAGCTCGACAGCGATCCCCCTCAATTTGGGCCATTTTTCGCTCGAAACCGACGTGCAACGACAGCCGGCTCTGGCACGTCGTTTGAAGAGGGTGCCGCCATGCCCCAGCCAAACACGGCCATCAGCCAGTCGATGCCGTTGGGCGAGTGTTACTTCGCTCCCGTGGTGAGAGCGAGGGCGGCCATCGGATAGTCAGCCGCCGGTTGTGGGGCACGGCCCGTGCGTGTGCCAGGGACGCGCGGTGGATTGCTAGGAGGTTCACGTGACGAGCGAACGCAAAGAGCGGCGCGGTTTCGCGTCGATGAGTCCTGAGCGGCAGCGCGAGATCGCCAGTAAGGGTGGGCGCGCCGCACACGAGAAGGGGACCGCGCACGAGTGGACGCCTGAAGAGGCTCGTCGGGCAGGTCGTAAGGGCGGGCAGGTGAGCCGCGGCGGCCGAGGCCGGCTGCCGGATGGCACCGACTTCACTCCACCCGACAACCTCGGAATGGCGTAAGCCGTCAGGCGAGGGTTCGCGCCGGCCACAGGGTCGGCGCGGACCACCACTTGCCTCAGGCGCCGCCCGGCGCCTGCTGTCGTGCTCCCGCGCGCTCAACCTGCACGCGGGCGTCGTTGAAACACGCGCCTCCACCGATGTCGGTCAGCGTAGCCGGCGCGAGCGCCGTCGCGGTGTAGCCGTTGGCGGTGTGCCGCCGCCACAGCCCTTTCGGCAGGACCACCGTTCCCGGCCGGATCCACGTCCCCACCTGCGCGCGGCACCGGACCTCGCCCAGCTCGTTCCAGATGCGAACGTCTTCACCGTCGCCGATCTGACGGGCCGAGGCGTCGTCGGGATGGATCACCAACCGCACTTCGGGCCGCGTCAGCTCGCCGAGCGTGGAACTGATCGTGCGGTCGGACGCCGGTGAGATGAGCGCCAGCGGGAAGCGGTCGCTCGCCGGGTCCGGCTGGTAGGCGTAGAGCCCGGCGGGCGCCTCGCGATCGAGATCCGCTGGGAACAGGTGCACCTTGGCGTCCGCGGTCCGCGGGAACACGTCCACGAACTGCACGGGCGCCCCGTCCCACTGGGGGCGTGCCACGCCGGTGGCCTTCAGGTCGCTGCCAACCTGCGGAGGCAGATCGTTCAGCACGCGCAGCAGCGAATCGAGCTCACCACGCCCCTGCTCTTCGTCGAACAGGCCGAGCCGCCTGCCGAGATCGAAGAAGACGTCGGCGTTCGATTTCGCCTCGCCGATTGGCTCCACGACTGGCTGCGTCAACTGCATCGTGATCGGACCGTACCCCTTCGCGAAATCGTAGTGCTCGAGAAACGTCGTCGCCGGAAGGACGACATCCGCATAGGGCACCGTGTCGGTGAGCACCTGCTCGAAGACGACGGTGAACAGGTCGTCGCGCTCGAGGCCGCGCAGCACGCGCGCCTGATCCGGGATGGTCGCCGCGGGGTTGCAGTTGTAGACGAACAGCAGCGAGACCGGCGGCGAGGGGGGCTCGGTGAGCACTTCGCCGAGCTGATTCATGTTGATCGCGCGCGTGGGTGGCTCCGGCGCGTCGAGCCACGGCCGCGTGAATCCCCACGCCGCCGAGTTGCTCATCGCGTAGCCGCCGCCGCGGACGCCGAACTTGCCGCCAACTGCCGGCAGCGCCAGCACGGCGAGCGACGCGTTGCCGCCGTTCCTGTTGCGCTCGAGCCCCCAGCCGCACCGCACGAGCGCCGGGCTGGATCCGGCGTACCAGTGAGCCAGCTGCTGAAGGTCGGCGGCTGCGACGCCCGCGACTTCGGCCGCGCGCTCGAAGGTCCACTCCGCAGCTTTTGCCCGCAACAGCTCCGCGCCAGTCGTGTGCGCGTCCAGGAACGCCTGATCCGCGTGCCCGCTTTCGAAGAGATACCGGTGCACCGCCAGCGCCACGACGACGTCAGTGCCTGGCTTGATCGCGAGATGCAGGTCCGCGGCGCGTGCCTGCGGGGTGGTGCGCGGATCGATCACCACCAGCTTCGCGCCGTTCTTCTGCGCTGCGCGGATGTACGGGATCGCGTGAATCCCGGAGACGCCCGGGTTCACGCCCCACAGGATCAGGAGCTTCGTCTCGGGATAGTCCTGGTACACGACCGACGGCATCTTGCCGTACAGCGCCTGGTTGGCTGCGCCCGTCGGCGCCGCGCACACGGTGCGCAGCAAGCGCGACGCCCCGAGCCGCCGGAAGAGCACCATGTCCACGGCGTCCTGCGTCAGCAGGCCATTCGATCCGCCATAGCAGAAGGGCAGGATGGCTTCCGGGCTGATCGTGTCACGCACGCGCGTGATTTCAGACGCGATCTTCTCGAGCGCCTCATCCCACGACACGCGTGAGAACTCCCCGCTGCCCTTGCGCCCCGTCCGGACCATCGGATACCGCACGCGGTCGGGGCCATACATACGCTCGGGGAACCGCCGGACCTTCGCGCAGATGTACCCGCGCGTCACGTCGCTTGCGTGGCCGCCGTCCAGCTCGACGATGCGCCCGTCGCGGACGCTGACGGTGAGGCTGCAGGCGTCTGGACAGTCGAGGGGGCAGGCGGTGGCGACGTGGAGGTCGTCGGTGGCTCCGTCACGCATAGCGTGAGTGTACCATTGCTGGCAGCATGGCTGTGCCTCACGTGGTCATCATCGGCGGCGGGTTCGGCGGGCTCTTCGGTGCGCGCGCCTTCAAGCACGCACCGGTCGAAGTGACGCTGATCGACCGTCACAACCATCACGTCTTTCAGCCGCTGCTGTATCAAGTCGCCACTGCCGGGCTGTCGCCTGGCGACATCGCATCGCCGATCCGCTGGATACTGCGACGCCAGAAGAACGTGCGCGTCCTGCTCGGCGAGGCCCAGGCGATCGACGTCGCCGCGAGGCGCGTGATGCTCGACGGCGGTGAATCACTCACCTACGACTACCTCCTCGTGGCGGCCGGCGCCGACAACTCGTACTTCGGCCATCCGGAGTGGGCGCAGTTTGCGCCGGCCCTGAAGACGCTCGACGACGCGCTGCGGGTGCGCGGCCGAATGCTGCTGGCGTACGAGGTGGCGGAGCGGGAAGCGGACCCGGCCGTCAGGAAGCGGATGCTCACCTCTGTCATCGTCGGCGGTGGGCCGACGGGGGTGGAGATGGCGGGCGCGATCGCCGAGATCGCCCACCAGACGTTGTCGGACGAGTTCCAGTTGATTCGCACGGCCGAATCCCGCATCGTGCTCGCCGAGGCGGGGCCGAGCATCCTCTCGCCGTTTCCGGAGAAGCTCAGGAACGCCGCGCGGAAGTCATTGCAGAAGCTCGGCGTCGAGGTGCGCGAGAAGACGGCGGTCACGCGCGTCGAGCACGAGACTGTGTGGCTGGGCGACGAGCGGATCGAGGCGGGGACGATCATCTGGGCCGCGGGCATCGCGGCGTCGCCGCTGGGACAGACCCTGGGCGTCCCCCTCGATCGCGCGGGTCGCGTTGTCGTGCAGAAAGATCTGACGATCCCGGGCCACCCGGAAGTGTTCGTCGTCGGCGACCTCGCGTCGCTGACCGATCGGAACGGGCAGCCGTATCCGGGTGTGGCGCAGGTGGCGATGCAGCAGGCCCAGCAGGCCGCGCGCAACATCATCCGGGCGATCCAGGGCCAGCCGCTCGCGGCGTTCCACTACAAGAATCTTGGAATCATGGCCACGATCGGCCGCAACTCGGCGATCGCCGATCTCGGTTGGCTGCGGGTGTCCGGTTTCCCCGCGTGGCTGCTCTGGCTCTTCATTCACATCTTCTGGCTGATTGGCTTTCGCAACCGGATCCTGGTGCTCGTGCAGTGGGCTGGCGCCTACTTCACATATCAGCGGAGTGTGCGGCTGATTACGGGGAATCTGTCGAGGAAGGACATCTGACGCCTTCGTGCCCGTGCTGGGTGCTGCGTGCTGGGTGCTAAGTGCGGTGCCTGGTGCCGAGTGCTTCGTGCGGTGCCATGTGCGACGTGCGGTGCCGCGTGCTGCGTGCTTCGCGCACTGAGCGTTGCAGTCGTAGGGCCGAACTTCAGTTCGGCCGCACGAAGGTCAGCGCCGTGCGTCGCACGAGGCACTCAGCACACACAGCACCAGGCACGGGTAAGGCGGCCGAACTAAAGTTCGGCCCTACGACTGCGTCGTGCCCGTGCTGGGTGCTGCGTGCTGGGTGCCAAGTGCGGTGCCTGGTGCCGAGTGCTTCGTGCGGTGCCATGTGCGACGTGCGGTGCCGCGTGCTCCGTGCTTCGCGCACTGAGCATTGCAGTCGTAGGGCCGAACTTCAGTTCGGCCGCTCGAAGGTCAGCGCCGTGCGTCGCACGAGGCACCCAGCACACAGCACCAAGCACTGGCACGGCGGCCGAACTAAGTTCGGCCCTACGTTCCGCTGAAGCCAGGCCCTACGCCTGCGAGTTGAGGAGAGTCTTCTTGCCGTACTTCCGCTCGACGTAGTCGTCGACGAGCGTCTGGAATGCCGAGGCCAGCTCATCGTAGTTCCCGCGGAGCGTCGTGACGTGCTCACCGTCGATGAAGACGGGACAGTTGGGCGCTTCGCCCGTGCCGGGCAGCGAGATGCCGATGTTGGCGGCCTTCGACTCGCCTGGGCCGTTGACGACGCAGCCCATGACGGCGAGCGTGAGCGTCTCGACGCCTTCGTATTTCGTTTTCCAGACGGGCATCTGCTCGCGGATGTACGCCTGCACCCGCTCGGCCAGCTCCTGGAACGTGCTGCTGGTGGTGCGGCCGCAGCCGGGGCATGCCGTCACGCTCGGTGAGAAGGATCGCAGGCCGAGCGCCTGCAGGATCTCGCAGGCCGCGTGCACCTCTTCGCGCCGATCGCCGCCCGGGCGCGGCGTGAGCGACACGCGGATCGTGTCACCGATGCCTTCGTTCAGCAGGATGCCAATCGCGGCCGACGACCACACCAGCCCTTTGGTGCCCATGCCCGCCTCGGTGAGGCCGAGGTGCAGCGGCTGCCGTGTCCTGCCCGCGAGGTCGCGATAGACGCTAATCAGCTCCTGCGGGCGCGACACCTTGCACGAGATGATGATCTGGTCCTCGCGGAGGCCCGACTCGAGCGCGAGCTCGGTCGACTGCAGCGCCGAGAGCACCATGCACTCGTCGATGATCGCCTCGGACGTCTTGCCGAGCTGCCGATCCGTGTTCTCCTGCATCTTCGCCATCACCAGCTCCTGGTTCAGGGAGCCGCCGTTGACGCCGATGCGAACCGGCCTGGCGTGGTCGACCGCCACCTTGCAGATCGTCGCGAACTGCTCGTCGCGCCTGGCGCCCGTGCCCACGTTGCCTGGGTTGATGCGGTACTTGTCGAGCGCGGTCGCGCAGTCCGGGTAGCGCGTCAGGAGCAGGTGCCCGTTGTAGTGGAAGTCGCCGATGAGCGGCGCCGTGCACCCGGCGTCGAGCATCCGCTGCTTGATCTCGGGCACGGCCCGGGCAGCGTCGGCGACGTTGACCGTGACGCGGACCATCTCGGATCCGGCTTCCCACAGCTCGACCACCTGGCGCGCCGTGGCCGCCGCATCGGCGGTGTCGGTCATCGTCATCGACTGGACGACGACGGGCGCGCCGCCGCCGACCTGCACGTTGCCGACCTTCACGCCAATGGTCTTGTGGAGCTTCACGGGCATATCAGCGGGATCATAGCAGGCGAGGGACGAAGGACGAGGGACGAAGGACGAAGGACGAAGGAACGTCCCACAGGCGGACACTTCTGGCGCGAGATCGAACAGCCGTCCGTTTCAACTCTGCTGATTTACTAGCACTTCAGCCAACGCCGGGCGCGTTGATCTCGTCAGATGACGGGCACGGCGGTTGCTCTGATTCGCAGCAGCTTCGAGGAGGAGTGTCGGTAATGGTGTGGATTCGTGACGCGCGCTTCGGTCTTCGACTGCTCCGCAAGAACCCCGGCTTCACCGCTGTTGCCGTGCTGGCGCTGGCGTTGGGCATTGCCGCCAACACCGCGATCTTCAGCGTCGTCTATGCCACCCTGCTCGCCCCGCTGCCGTATCCGGCGCCGGACCAGCTCGTCATGGTGTGGTCCCGGGTCCAGGACAACCGCAACGTCAGCGCCGCCGGGACGTTCCTCGAATGGAAGCGTCAGTCCAGCTCGTTCCAGCAGCTCTGTGCGTGGACCGGCCGCTCGGTCAACCTTGCCACCGACCAGCGGCCCGAGCGGCTGCCGGCGGCTGCAACCACGCCGCGCTTCCTGTCGATGATCGGCTATCCCTTCGAGCTTGGCCGCGACTTCCTCGAGGAAGAGGGCACTGTCGGCAAGGATCACGTGGTCGTTCTCACGAACGTGACGTGGCGGGAGCGCTTCGGTAGCGATCGGTCGATTATCGGCCGCCAGCTTCGCATCAACGGGGCTCCCTACACCGTCGTGGGAGTGCTTGCAGCCGGCCCCGCCGATCGAATCCAGAACAAGGTGTACGTGCCGCTATCGTTCGAACCCGAGCAAGTGAACCACGACTTTCATTGGCTGCTCGTGATGGGCCGGCTCAAGCCGAACGTGACGCTCCAGCAGGCCAACGCCAACATGGTGGCCGTGGCCGCCAACCTGGCGAAGACGTTCCCGAAATCAAACACTGGCTGGAGCGCGAGCGTCGAGCCACTGAAGAACAATTTCCTCAGCGACAACACGAAGTCAGCGCTATGGCTGCTGCTGGGCGCTGTGGCATTCGTACTGCTGATCGCGTGCGCGAATGTCGCGAACCTCCTCCTCGCACGGGGCACGGCGCGACAGCGTGAGCTGGCTGTCCGCGCCGCGGTTGGTGCGTCGCGGCGCCAGGTGATCCGACAGCTGGTTACGGAGAGTCTGGTGCTCGCGCTCATCGGCGGCGGGCTCGGCATCGTGCTCGCCTCCACGCTGCTGCAGGTGATCATGGCGATGATGCCCGAGTTCACGCTGCCGTCGGAGGCGGACGTGCAGCTGAATATTCCGGTGCTGCTCTTCACGCTGGCCGCCTGCGCGCTGTCGGGGATTCTGTTCGGATGCGCGCCGGCATGGCAGGCCTCGCGGACCGACATGAACGAGACGCTCAAGGAATCGGGCCGATCGGTCTCAGGCGGACGGCACTACCTGCGGCGTGCGCTCGTGGTGATCGAGTTTGCGCTGGCGCTGACCTTGCTCGCCGGCGGCGGGCTCGCCATCCACAGCCTGTTTCAGCTCGCACGAGTCGATCTCGGATTCCGCAGCGATCGCCTGCTCACCTTCTCGCTGCCAATCCCGAACGGCCGCCTTACGGAGGGCCCGCAGATCTACGCCTTCTATAGTCAGCTCATCGAACGGCTCCAGGCCGTGCCCGGCGTGACGTCGGTATCGGCGTCAACCGGGATGCCGGTCCTTGGCACCGGCTTCGGGATGCCGTTCGAGATCGCGGGCACGCCCGTCGCCGACCCCTCCAAGCGGCCGGGCGCAGGCTTCAGCATGGTGACGCCCGGATACTTCAAGACCTTTGGCATCGAGATCAAGCGTGGCAGGGAGTTCACGGAGCAGGACCGGGCGGGCGGCCTGCACGTGGCCATCGTCAATCAGACCTTCGTCACGAAGTACTTCCCCCACATCGATCCGCTGACCCAACGCCTCGTGATCGAGGAATTGATTCCCGGCGTCACGAAACTCGGGCCCAAGATCGAATGGCAGATCGTGGGGGTGTACGGTGACGTACGCAACGCCGGGCCCAAAGACGACGGCTTCCCTGAAATCAATGTGCCCTTCTGGCAGAGCCCCTGGCCCAACGCGGGCGTCGCGGTGCGGACCTCCGGCGACCCGACCAGCGTGCAGCAGAGCCTGGCCGCCGTCGTGCGTTCGATGGATGCCGATGTGCCCATGGCCGACGTGAAGACGATGGAGCAGATTGTCGAGGAGACCAAAGCCGGCGACCGCTTCAACACGGTGCTCTTTGCGGCCTTCGCCGGCGTGGCGCTGGTCCTCGCTGCGCTTGGCATCTACGGCGTCATGGCCTTCGTCGTCGCTCAGCGGACGCACGAGATCGGATTGCGCATGGCCCTCGGCGCGGGACGCAGCCAGGTGCTCGGCGAAGTACTGCGCGAGGGGATGGCCACGGCTCTGGTCGGCACGGTGATCGGCACCGGCGGCGCCTACGTGGTTGGGCGCGCCATGCAAGGAATGTGGTACGGCGTGGGCGCCTTCGATCCGCTCGCCTTCAGCCTGGTGGCGCTGACTCTGCTGGCGTCCGCCCTTGTGGCCTGTCTGGTCCCGGCTCGAAGAGCCGCCTCGGTCGACCCCATGGTCGCGCTGCGGGAACAATAACGGCCGCGCGGCCCGGCCGGTCGTCTACACTTGCAGCATGGGTGGACGCGCGGCGCTCCGGGGCATCATCGCGGGTCTTACCCTGCTTGTGCCCGTGGCCGCACGTGCGCAGCAGGTCACCAAGGTTCCGAGCGGCGACACGATCGTCGTCGAAGGCGTCGGCAAGGTGCGGTTGCTGGGCATCGACAGCATGGACGAGTCGGCGTTCGGCGTTGGCAATGCGCCCGTGCCGCCGCCGCGCCACGATCCGCCTGAGCCGACGTCGACGCCTCCCACCATCGTGAACGGCGGCATCAAGTTCCATCCGGATCGGCCGTCGCGTGACTTCCTCCAGCAGCTCGCGCTCGGCAAAACGATCCGGCTCCAGTACGACAACCTCGCCGAAGGCAAGGCCGCGCGGTTCGCCTATGCGTTCCTTCCCGACGGCACGATGCTGAACGCCGAGATGCTGAAGAACGGCAAAGCCAAAGTCGACCGTTCACGCACGTTCGCCCATCAGGGGGAATTCATCCGGCTGGAAGAGGAAGCGCACGAGGCGGGCCTCGGCGTCTGGGCCGGCGTCCCGCACTGACGTTCCGCATCCTTCGTCCTTCGTCCTTCGCCCTTCGTCCTTCGCCCTTCGTCCCTCGTCCTTCGTCCCCCGTCCTTCGTCTGCTACGATTCAGCGGATGTGGGAACAGCGGTGGCATCCGCTCCGGCAGGAGTGGGTGATCGTGGCGGCGCACCGCCAGTCGCGGCCATGGTCGGGTGGAGAGGTCGCGGCGCGCGAGGTCAGGCCCTCTCAGTACGATCCGCAGTGCTATCTGTGCCCGGGCAACACGAGGATCAGCGGCAGGAGCAATCCTGCGTACACCGGCACTTACGTCTTCGACAACGATCACCCGTGCGTCGGGCCTGACGCCCCGGCGCATCTTGCGGCGCCGCCGTGGCCGTATCGAAATGCTCCGGCCACGGGCGTCGCACGCGTCGTCTGCTACAGCCCGCGGCACGACGTGACGCTGGCCGAGCTCGACGTGGAGGGCGTGGACGCGCTGCTGGCCACGTGGCAGGAGCAGATGCGCGAGCTCAGCGCGCGCCCTGAAGTCGCCTACGTGCTGATCTTCGAGAACAAGGGCGAAGCCGTCGGCGTTTCGAACCCGCATCCGCACTGCCAGATCTACGCGACCAACTTCGTCTTCAAATACATCGAGACCGAGTTCCGCGCCGGCGAGCGTCACCATCACGAGACGGGCCGGGTGCTGTTCGAGGACGTCATCGCGGCCGAGCGCCAGGATGGCCGGCGCATCCTGAGCGAGCAGGCGAGCGCCATCGCGTTCGTGCCTTACTTCGCGCGGTACGCCTACGAGGTCTACGTCGCACCCACAAGAGTCCACGCCACGCTGGCCTCGCTCGACACGTCGGAGCGCCGCGACCTGGCAACCGTGCTGCGTGACACGGTCATCCGCTTCGACAACCTGTGGAAGATGCCGTTTCCTTATGTGATGGCGCTGCACCAGGCGCCGGCGCGCGATGACGCGCGCGGGTTTCACTTCCACATCGAGTTTCATCCGCCGTTGAGGCGACCGAACCTGCTGAAATACCTCGCCGGACCCGAGATCGGCGGCGGCAACTTCCTGAGCGACACGTCGCCCGAGGAAAAGGCGGCTGAATTGCAGGCCGCCGGTGGGCCGCACTACCTCACCGAGACCGGGCCGGCTTGACCGGCACAGCCAGTTCCCAGATGCATCCGTTGCTCGAACCGATCCTCGCGCTGCACCGTCGCATTCGCGCCGACGTCGTCGCCTCGTGCGAACGCGCGGCCGTGGCCGCCCTCTCCGATGTCGCGCACGACGAGGAAGGGGACACGATCTACGCCATCGACCGCGTCGCCGAGGATGTGCTGGTTGGCGAGATCGCACGCACCATCGCGTCCGAAACGCCAGTCCGTCTGGTAGCCGAAGGCCTTCCGGGTGGCGAGCTGGTGCTGCCACGCGACGCGATGGCCTCGGAGGTCGAGTGGGTCGTCATCGTCGATCCGATCGACGGCACGCGCGGGCTGATGTACCAAAAGCGGCCCGGCTGGATTCTCACGGGGGTGGCGTCCGCCTCCGCGCTTCGCGCGACGGCGGACAGGCCCGCCACACCTGCCGCACTTGGTCACATCGAGCTGGCGGTCCAGACGGAGATCCCGCTCGTCAAACAGCACCTGTGCGATCAGGCCTGGGCCGTGCGCGGGCAGGGCGCGATCGCGACGCGCATGAACCGGCTGACCGGCGAGACGCTGCCGCTGCGGCTGGAGCCGTCCTCGGCCGCCGGCATCGCGCACGGCTTTTCGACCATCGCGCGGTTCTTTCCTGGCGTCCGCGAGGAGCTGGCGTCCATCGACGATGAGATCGTGGCGACGCTGCTCGGGCCTCCGTCCCCGGGCAAGGCGCAATTGTTCGAAGACCAGTACATCTCGAGCGGCGGACAGTTGTACGAGCTGATGTCCGGCCACGATCGGTTCATCGCCGATCTCCGGCCGCTGTTCGAGCGCCGGCGCAAGGGTGGGCCTGCGCTCTGCTGCCATCCGTACGACCTGTGCACCGAGCTCATCGCGCGCGAGCTCGGCGTCCTCGTCACCGACGAGTACGGGAAGCCCCTGGCGGCGCCCCTCGACGTAACGTCCGACGTCGCGTGGATCGGCTACGCCAACGCGCGCGTGCGGGACCTCGTGCAGCCCGTGCTCCAGCAGGCGCTCAACCGCCGCGGTCTGCTGGCATGACGCCTCCTCTGCCGGCCGATCTCACGGAATTCATCACACGCCTTCGTGCGAGTGAAGCGAGCACGCCCCGCGAGCGCAGCGGGCGCCTCGGCCATGAGGCCGAGCCCTCAGCCGAAGGGGCGCTATATGTCTCGAGGGCTCCTGGGCGCCTTGATGTCATGGGGGGGATCGCCGACTACTCCGGGGCGCTCGTGTTGCAGTGGCCGATTCGCGAGTCAACGCGAGTGGCGTTGAGGCGCCATCCCGATCGCGTGCTCAGAATCTCGTCGGTGAGCGCCGGCCGCACTCGGCACGTCGACGTGCCCCTCGACATCTTCGACGGTGGCCGCGCTTCGTACCAGCAGGTGCGCGCGTGGTTCGACGCCAGTCCCGATCGTCACTGGGCCGCGTATGTCGCCGGCGTCTTCCACGTCCTCGCGCGCGAGGAGTCGCTCGCGCTCGACGGCGGCGCCGCCATCCTCGTCGAATCCGACGTGCCCGAGGGCAAGGGCGTCAGTTCATCGGCCGCCATCGAAGCGGCGACCATGGAGGCGGTGCTGGCGGCGTGGTCGCTGCCGGTGGATGCGCGGATGCGGGCGATCAGGTGTCAGCAGGTCGAGAACCTCGTTGTCGGCGCGCCGTGCGGCGTGATGGACCAGATGGCCTCGATCTGCGGCGAGCAGGGCCGTCTCATGGCGCTGCTCTGTCAGCCGGCAGAGTTCCAGGGGACGATTGCGCTTCCCGACGGGCTGGGTGTCTGGGGCATCGACTCGGGCATCCGCCATGCCGTGACCGGCGCTGACTACGGCGCGGTGCGCGTGGGCGCGTTCATGGGTTATCGCGTGCTCGCCGATCTCGCCCGTTTTTCCGTGACGGCGGGCGACCGGCCGCGGCACGTGCGAGTCGACGATCCTCGGTGGTACGGCTATCTCGCCAACGTGACGCCGGATGTCTTCGCGGAGTTCGATGAGGGCATCCCCGTGTCCCTGACGGGCGACGCGTTCCTGACGCGCTATGGCGGCACTACGGATCCGGTGACGGACGTGGATCCTGTCAAGACCTACGCCGTGCGAATACCGACCGCGCATCCCGTCCACGAGCACTGGCGCGTCACCGAGTGGGCGCGCCTGCTGGCGGCTCCAGAGGCGGACGCTGCGCCGGTCCTCGGCGAGCTGATGTACCAGTCGCACGCGTCGTACTCGGCGTGTGGCCTCGGCTCCGATGGCACAGACCTGCTCGTTCAGCTCGCACGAGAGGCGGGACCGTCGCAGGGCATCTTCGGGGCGAAGATCACCGGCGGGGGCAGCGGTGGCACTGTCGCCGTCCTCGGTCGACGCGACGCCGGCCCGCGCGTCGCCGAGATCGCGCGAGACTACGAAGCCCGCACCGGCCGCGCCACGTACCTCTTCGAAGGCAGCTCGCCCGGCGCGGCTGCCGTCGGCGCAGTGCGAATCGATTTCGGCGCACCCGGCACTTAGCACCTGGCACCGCACTTGGCACTTAGCACCTTGCACCACTTGGCACTTAGCACCTTGCACTACACTTGGCACTTAGCACTTCCCACTTGGCACTTATAGAGTCTCCCCATGCGCGTCCTCATCACCGGCGGAGCCGGGTACATCGGCAGCCACACCGCGAAGCTTCTTGCCGCATCCGGCCACACTCCCATCGTCTTCGACGACTTCACGCAGGGACACGACTGGGCGGTGAAATGGGGGCCACTCGAGCGCGGAAGCCTCGCCGACCAGGGCCGCCTGCGCGAGGTGTTCGCCGCGCACAAGGTGGAAGCCGTGGTGCACTTCGCGGCCAGCGCGTTGGTGGGCGAGTCGATGAGCCAGCCCACCAAGTACTTCCGCAACAACACCGTGGCCACGCTGAACCTGCTCGACGCGATGCGCGAGGCCGGCGTCGCCACCATCGTCTTCTCCTCGACGTGTGCGACGTATGGCGATCCAGTGCGCGTGCCTATCGACGAGACGCATCCGCAGACGCCGGTCAACCCGTACGGCGAATCGAAGCTGATGGTGGAGAAGATCCTGCGGTGGTACGGCAGCGCGTACGGGCTGAAGTGGATCGCGCTCCGCTACTTCAACGCGGCGGGCGCCGACCCGGCCGGCGAGATCGGCGAGGATCACGATCCTGAGACCCACCTCATTCCGCTCGTGATTGGTGCGGCACTGGGTACGCGACCGCCGGTGAAGGTGTTCGGCACCGACTACCCGACGCCGGATGGCTCGGCAGTCCGCGACTACGTGCACGTCATGGATCTGGCCGACGCGCATCGGCGCGCGCTGGAGGGGCTCGACAACGGCACCGCGAGCCAGGCCATCAACCTCGGCACGGGACAGGGGCACAGCGTTCGGTCCGTAATCGATACCGTCAACCGCGTCGGGGGAAAAAGGGTGCCGTTCGAAGAGGCGCCGCGGCGCGCCGGCGATCCGCCGGAGCTGGTCGCCGCGCCGGGCCGCGCGCGGGACGTGCTCGGATGGTCCTGCCGCTACGCTGCGCTCGAAGTCATCGTCGAGCATGCCTGGAAGTGGCATGCCGGCCGGGTGTGACAGGTGGAGCGTTGTCTACCACTGCCGGATCGCGACGCGGTGGCGATCCAGCCAGTAGCCCCACATCACGAGGAGCCACTGCGCCTGGCCCACCACAGCTATCGCTGACGCGCTCGGCGGCGGCGGACCGAACACGCTGGCAAGATAGACGGTGGCCAGTGTGATGACGAACGCGGGAAAGCTGTAGCGGCCCACGGCGTCGACCGGTTCCGTATTGGTCGCGTAGATCCAGATGCCGAGGCTGAAGAGCAGACCCTCGACGACCAGCGTCGCCGGCAGCGAGTACCAGAGGCCCAACCCGATCCTCGGGCCGCCCGGCCAGATCGGCAGGTCAGGCCGGTGGCTGATGACGTCGAGCAGCCAGTGGGAGAGGACGAGTGCGGCCAGCACCATCGCGCCGCGCGGATAGCGGCGGAAGAACGCGTACAAGGCCACGAACAACCCGGCCCACACCACGCACATGACGAGGCTGTGCGTCCACGGATACGAGGTGAAATCGAGCGGCGTGACGCGTGTGATGCCAGGCGCGATCCGCACCGTCTCGATTCCCAGCATCAGGAAGCTTGGCCAGAGCAGGTCGACGAACTCGGCGGCGAGCAGCAACGTCCCCAGGGACGTGTATGGCGTCAGCTTCTTCGCGCCGAAGCCGAGCGCGTAGTGACCGAGAAACACCGCGTCAGACCCTGACGACGGTGCGCGCGAGCTTGTGGCTCTTCAGCACCGAGGCATCGAGCTTCCGGCTCAAATAGACTTTCGACTCGGCATTGTCGACGGGATGTGGCTCGAACTTGACCACCTCGAAGCGGAGGTTGTCGAGGGTGCCGCGCATCTCGTAGAAGCGGTTCTTCGTCTTGACCACGATCTCGTGGAAGCCGTTCTGGTATGCCCAGGCTTCCTGCTCCTCGCTGAGCGCGCGGAAGAACCCCTTGCCGCGCCAGTCACGACGTGTGCCGCCGATCCACGCGTAGAGCACCTTGCGGCCCTCGAACTCGACGGCCCCGTCGAGGCGCCGGACCAGGTCCGCCAGCTTGGGAATGGATTCGTTCGCGCGGATCTCGTGGCCAACCTTGAACGCCACGGGCACGACCTGGCTGGGCTCGTCGTCGAGCGGGGCCTCGATCATGTGGATCAGGTGCTCGCGATCCTGCAGCCGCTCGACGATCTCGGTCGCCGTCTTCTTGCGGCCGAACTCGCCGAAGAACTCCTCGATGTACTGGATTTCGAGTGCTCCTTGTTCGAGCGCGTATTGCTTGATGACCTGCTTCACCCGCCCCCCTGGGGAACATGAGGAACCGTTGTCAGTCGGGACGCCCCGTGCGCTGCGACCAGGTGGGGCCGGCGCGATCGGGCACGTCGAGCGCGTTGAAGAGGCCGAGTGGCGCGGCCGCCTGCACCAGCTCGTTGCGCTGGCGTTCGAGCGCGTCCACTTCGTGCTGGAAGTCGGCGTGATGGCGCTCGTAGACCACCATCTCGCTCCAGTACTCGATGACGAGATAGCGGCTCGACATCGCCAGATCGCGCATGAACGAGCTGCCCAGGTACGAACGGCTGCGCCGGCTCAGGCTGGTCCAGGGCCCGTCGGCCCCGTAAAAGCTCTCGAACTCGTCGTTGCGTCCCGCCTGCACGTCAAATTGCCAGACCAGCGCGATCACCTTGAGCCTCCGGCCACTGGCACTCTAGCAGGGTGCAGAAAAAGGTATCAACTCCCAATTCCCAACCCCCAATTTCCCAAGTTCAAGCTCGGATGCGTCGCGGTTGGGAGTTGGTGATTGGTGGTTGGGAGTTGACGCGGCTTCTTCGTCCTTTGGCAACGTGCCACTAGGACAGCCCGAAGGCGCGGGCGTGCCAGGACTCGCGGGCCGGCCGTTCCCAGCGGCCCTCGCGGACATCGGCAACGCTCGTCACGGTGTTGTCGAAGACGATCGTGTCGGGAGACACGTCGCCGCGCCTGGCGAGCTCGGCGAAGGCAGGCCGGGGAAGACGTGCGATCGCCTCGTCTTGCCGGAAGAGGACCGGGCCGTGATCGAGCATCGCCACGCCCAGCTTGCGTTCGAGCAATTCAAGGTGGTGCACCATCGCGTCGATCGAGCAGCCTGATGCGCCCGCCGACGCCTCGTCCACGCCGACCAGCAGGAAGCGGTCGTACCGCAGGTCGCGCGCCGAGGTCAGCGGCACGCCATGTGCTTTCCAGGTCGACAGGAATTCGTCGACGACACCGAGCACCTGCGCGCGCTCGTCGGCGTCGAGCGGACGCTCGGCCGCGAAGACCCAGAGCCGCGACGAGGCCGGCAGACGATCGAAAGGAACGGAAGCCATCCCTCAATTCTACGATCGGCACGGAAAAAATGTGAGAATCCGGGAGCCCCGGATGCCCGGTTTCCTCGATCTGCTCAGGCGGAACCGCAACTATCGCTACGCGTGGACCGGCCAGGTGGTCAGCGAGATCGGCGACCACTTCAACAACATCGCCGTGTTCAGCCTCGCCCTGGCGACGACCCGGTCGGGCCTCGTGGTCAGCGGGGTGATGCTCGCGCGCGCCATTCCCGCCGTGCTCGCGGGCCCGCTCGCCGGCGTCGTGCTGGACCGGCTCGATCGCCGCACGGTGATGATCGCCTCCGATCTCGTTCGCGCAGTGGTCGCCGTTCTGTTCGTCCTCACGGTGCACCAGCCGAAGCCGTGGCTGCTGTACGTCCTCAGCGGGCTGCTGATGTTTGCGTCGCCGTTCTTCACCGCGGGGCGCGCCGCGATCCTGCCGAGGATTGCGACCGACGAGGAACTGCACACCGCCAACTCGCTCACGCAGACGACGCAGTGGACGACCACCACGATCGGCACGCTGCTCGGCGGGTTCAGCGCGGCGAAATTCGGCTATACCACCGCCTTCATCCTCAACAGCCTGTCGTTCGCGTTCTCGGCCTGGGCCATCAGCCGGCTCGCACTGCCGCCTGGCGAGCCACGCCCGTCATCGCATGCGATGACGGAAGCCGACATGATGCGGCCGTTCCGCGAGTACGCCGAAGGCCTGCGCTACATGCGCCGGCAACCGCTGCTGCTGGCGATTGCGCTCCTCGGCGTGGGCTGGGCGTCGGGCGGCGGCGCTGCGCAGATCCTCTTCAGCCTGTTCGGCGAGATTGTCTTCAACCGCGGCCCCGCCGGCATCGGCATCGTCTGGGCGGCGGCCGGGTGCGGGTTGATCGTTGGCGGCTTCGTGGCCCATCGGCTGGGCCCGCGGCTGTCGTTCAACGCCTACAAGCGGACGGTCGCGATCTGCTACCTCCTGCACGGCGGCGCGTACGTGCTGTTCAGCCAGTCACAGCGTTTTGGTGTCGCGCTGTTCTGGATTGGCCTCTCGCGCGCGGCCGTGGCGGTGAGCTCCGTGCTGAACTGGTCGCTGCTGCTGCGCCACGTCGACGACGAGTTTCGCGGACGGGTATTCGCGACGAACGAGTCGCTCGTGTGGGCGACGATGATGCTGTCGATGCTGGCGGCGGGTCTTGCGAGCCAGTCGATCGACCCGCGGGTGATTGGCGCCGTGGCCGGAACGGTCAGTTCCACCACGGCGCTCTACTGGTTGTGGGCCGATCACGCCGGCCTGCTCGTGGAGCCGGCTACCCGCGGCCGCGATCCGGACGATGTGGAAGTGCGGACGGAACTTGGCGCGTGACCTGAATCCACAGATTACACAGATTACACAGATTACATCTGCGTAATCTGTGGACTACCAGGCGCCGTGGTTCTGGAGCGCCTTCAGCACGTTGTAGTGGACGACGATGTCGAGCCGCTGGTTGTTCGCGATAGCGAAGTCGTTGTCGAAGGCGTGCGTGTAAAAGAAGCCCACCGTGAGTTCGGGGACGACTGTGTAGACAGTACTTGCGAAGTATCGTTTGCCTCTGCCGTAGCGGTCCCCCGTGAGTGCCCCGTTGTTCTCGTCGATCGTGGCGAGACCGCCATTGACCGTGACCTTCTTGCTCAGCGCCCGCACGGCCGTGAACGCCGCCCCTTTGCCGGTCTGGCCTTCCACGCGCTGGTAGAGCTCGAAGCGGACCGCGTCGATCACATTCCCGAGCATCTTCGTGCCTACCTTGACGCCCTGGCGCAGCGTGGAGATGCCCTGAAGCGACGTCCAGTCAGCCGAGAACGCGAGGTCGTTCGAGAGCTTCTTGGATGCGAACGCCTGCGTGTAGTTGTGATCGTTCATCCACTTGAAGCGCTTGAACACGTTCGGGGTCGTCAGATCGCCGAGATAGCCGGTCGTGACCGACACCTCGTCCAGATACAGATCGTGCGGTCGTTTCACCGAAACACGGTACCCCTGCATGAATGCGTCGTTGTCGTAGTTGGTGACCTCGGTGGTCTCGCCGCGGATCACGTCGAAGCTGCCTGCGGCCAGCTCGAAGCCCTTCACGGGAACCGCCTGCGCGTACAACCGTCGCACACGAAAGTCCCATGTGGGCGTTCCGGTGCCGACACCGGTTGGATCCCAGGTGCCCGTGAAGCTGTTGCCCGTGCCGAGTGTCGACTGAATCGTGTACTGGCCCTTCGCGTCAAACTTGAATGCCGCCTTCACGGTCTGCTTGTGCTGCCACTGGTTGACCGCCGTCGTGCCCGCGCTCGTTTCGATGTAGCGGTAGCGTGTCTCCGCCTGCACGGCCTGGAGATCGAGCCAGCGATGCACCTTTGCGGCGCGTGTTTGCGGCGTGGGCTCCTGCGTAAGAAATGGGTTGGGCTGCGCCGCCGCGCCGCTTGCCCCGACCGTGACCTCAGAGGGAGCTGGCGCCGCGGTCTGCGGGCTTGCGCGAGCCACGCTGCCGACCAGTAGGACGACGGTGAAAATTGCCGTCTTCACTGGGTTCTATCCTCTCAAATGGTGCCCCTACCGGCCAGAGGCCGTCTGGCACGAGGGTTCCATCGAGTTATCGGCCGCGCTGCGGTGACTTGAGAGGGTGCGAGTTGTGAGTCGTCAGTCATGAGTTATGAGTTTTTTGAGGTCCCGCGGGCGGTGACATCCGCCGTTGGTAATTCACAACTCAAAACTAGAAATCAAACTGATCAATATTGTCCTTCGTGAAGACGAACGGCTTGCCGAGCAGCACCTGGTCGCCGGCGACGGTGAGGGATCCCAGCCGGCCGGCGGCAAATGCAGGCTGGCCTTTCGTCAGCTCCCCACGTGCAAGAGCGGCGGCCGCGCGCACGGTGAGGTACCCGAGGTCGCGCGTGTTCCACAACACGACGCTCTTGATGATCCCGTCGTGCACGTACGGCTTGCACATGTTCGGGAGCGAGAGGCCAGTGACGACGACATCCTTGCGGCCTGACTGGCGGACGGCCTCGGCGGCACCGGGCACCGCGGGCGCCGCGATGCCCATCACGAGCTTCACCGACGGGTAGACCTTGAGGATCGTCTGCGTTTCCGCGAACGCGCGGTCGCGGTCGCCGTCGCTCGGACGTATGGTCACCAGTCGAAGCCCCGGATACTTCGCCGCGAGCCGTGCCTTGATGAACCCGATCCACTGGTTCTGGTTCGCGGCGCTGAGCGACGCGGTGACGATCGCGAAGTCGGCCGTGCCGCCCGTCAGCCGCGCCGCTTCATCCGCCAGCGTCTCGCCGATGCCCTGCGGCGTCGCCTGGTTGATCAGGAAGTCGCGCGCGTCTGGCTCCGAATCCGCGTCCCAGGTCAGCACCTTGATGCCGCGCTGACGTGCCTTGCGGAGCACCGTGGAGATCGCCGCCTGGTTCTCGACGCTCACCGCCACGACGTTCACGCCGCGCGTAATCCACGCCTCGACGACTTCGTTCTGCTTGGCCGGATCGAGCTCGGTCGGGCCGTCCCAGATGAGATCGACGCCGGACTCCCTCGCTGCCTCGTCGGCGCCCTGGCGGCAGCTGACGAAGTACGGATCGCCCTTCGCCTTCGGCATCATGCCGACGACGACACGCGCGACGGTGGATGCGGCGGGCGCCCCGCTCGCCGTGGTGGTCGATCCGGTCTGCCCGCGCTGGAGCGATCGCACGAGCCACCAGTTCGTGCCCGCGATGACGCACGCACTGGCGACGATGACGCCGCACAGGACGGCGAGCTGAGAGTTCCGCATCTCCTCCTGGACCTCCGGCGGCGGACGCGACGCCAGCACCGCCGCCACGCGCGGCGCGCCGATCGCGCCGACCAGCAGCACGCCCGTGAGCACGCCCGCCAGTTCGGCCGGCAGCGCGGCGAGCCGCAGGCCGTTCTGCAGCACCACCATCGCAGTCAGCCCGATCAGCGTGCCGACGATGGTGCCGCTGCCGCCGCTGATCGCCGTGCCGCCCAGGACGACGGCGGTGATGGCCGTGAGCTCGTAGCCGGTGCCCGCGTCCGCTTTGGCCTGTCCCAGGTGCGCCACGTAGATGATAGCCGCCAGCCCGGCGAGCGCTCCCGAGGCGACATACAGCTCGAAGAGACGCCTGGCGACGGCGAGGCCCGCGTGACGTGATGCCGCCTGGTTGTGGCCGATTGCGAAGTAGGCGCGACCGCGCGTCGTGCGATGCACAACGACCCAGTACGCGAGCGCCGCCAGCAACAGCCACGGCGCCTGGGCCGGGACCGCGCCGAGGAAGCCTTGTCCGAGCGCGAGGAAACGCGGCGGCAGGCCCGTGTAGTTCTCGATGCCGCCGCTCAGCCCTTCGCCGAGCCCACGAAACAGCGACAGCGAGCCGAGCGTCACCATCAGCGGCGGGAGGCTCCAGCGCGCGATGAGCCAGCCGTTGAGCGCGCCGCCCGTGGCGCCAATCGCAAGCGCGCCGAGCGAGGCCGCCCACGGCGGCCATCCAGCGTCGCGCCACAGCGCGCCGAACACGACCGCGCTCAGGCCGAGCAGCGCGCCGCACGAGAGATCGATGCCGCCGGTGACGACGATGGGCGTGAGCGCGAGCGCCAGCAGCCCCACTTCCACGCCGAGCCGCACGATCTCGGCCGCGTTGGCGGAGGTCGCGAAGTTGGGCGCGCTGAGCGCGAAGATCGCCGACTCGGCGACGAGCACGCCCGCCAGCACGAGCTCCGCGCGCCTGGTGCCCGTCACGCGTGCGCTCTGACCGCCCGTGATGCGGCGCGCTCGGAGAGGATCGCGGCGAGGATGATCGCGCCCTGGACGGCGTGCTCCCAGTAGGCGCTCACGCCGAGGAAGGTGAGGCCGGTGCCTATGGCGCCGAGCAGCGCGACGCCGAGGACCGTGCCCAGCGTCGATCCCCGGCCGCCGGTGACTGCCGCGCCGCCCACGATCACGGCGGCGATGACCTTCAGCTCGAGGCCTGCGCCCGACGCGCCGGGCACTTCGCCGAAGCGCACGGCATTCAACACGGCAGCCAGCCCCGTCAGGCCTCCACACACGGCAAACGCTGCCATCGTCATCACCGACGGTGACAAGCCGGCGAGCCGGGCGGACTCGGGGTCACTCCCGGACGCGTACAACGCGCGTCCTGCCGCGAGGTGCCGAAGCCCCCACCAGGCCAGCACGATCAGCACGGTTGTGGCGCCGATGATCACCACTTCGCCGGCGGCCTGTCCCAGACCGAACCACTGGAAGCCGGCCGGCAGATCGCGCACCCACGCGCCCTCGGTGGCCCAGCGCAGACCGTCGCGCAGCACAACGAGCATCGCTAGAGACACGACGATCGACGGCAGGCCCAGGCCTCCGACGAGGACGCCGTTCGCCAGTCCGATCGTCGCGCCGAGCAACACGGCGAGCGCCGCCGCCAGCGGCACGGGCAGGCCACCTCGCGCCAGCCCGCCGAGCGCGACGGCGCAGACGCCGAATGAGGCGCCCACCGACACGTCGACCTGGCCCGCGAGCACCACGAGCAGCATGCCGATGGCTATCACCTGGACTGCGACGTTCTGCATGACGACGTCGCGAAGATTGGCAGGGGAGAAAAACGCGGGCGCGGCGAGGGCGAGCAGGGCGAGCAGCGCGGCCAGTGCCAGTGCGGCGGGCCGCTCGCGCGCCGCCGTGGCCCGGCTGGCGCCCATCAGGCCGCCGTGCCGAACGCCGCGGCCATCACGCGCTCGGCGGTGGCGGACCCGCTTGTGAACGTCGCGGCCAGTCGTCCGCCGCGCATCACGGCGATGCGGTCGCTCATGCCGAGCACTTCGGGTAGCTCCGACGAAATCATGAGCACGCCCATGCCGCCTGCGGCAAGCTCGCCGATGAGCCGGTGGATTTCGGCCTTCGCGCCGACGTCCACGCCCTGCGTCGGCTCGTCGAGGATGAGCAGCGACGGCGTGCGTACGAGCCAGCGCCCGAGCGCGACCTTCTGCTGGTTGCCGCCGGAGAGGTGCCGCACGAGCGTGGCGAGCGACGCGGTCTTCACGCCCAGCATCTTCACGAGGCCATCGGCGATCGCATCTTCCTTCGCGCGATCGAGCAGCCCGTGGCGTGAGATCGTGCCGAGCGCGGCCAGCGTGAGATTTTCGTCCACGGGAAGATCGAGGATCACGCCGTGGCGCCGGCGGTCCTCGGGCAGGTACGCAATGCCCAGCGCGATGGCCTGCTCGGGAGAGCCTGGTGAGACCGGCTCGCCGTTGAGTCGAATCTCGCCCCCGGACGCCGGCTCGAGACCGAAGATCACGCGCGCCAGCTCCGTGCGGCCCGCGCCGACGAGCCCAGCAAGGCCGACGATCTCGCCGCGCCGCACCGTGAGCGTGACGTCCTGAATCCCTGCTATCTCGGATGAGAGGCCGGCCAGTTCAAGCACGGGCGCGCCGACGACCACCTCCCGCTTGGGGAAGACGGCGTCTACCTCGCGGCCGACCATCAGGCGAATCAGGTGGGCCTCGGGCACATCGGCCATCTCGTAGGTGCCGACCGTGCGGCCGTCGCGGAGGACCGTCACGCGATCGGCCAGGCGCGGCAGCTCGTCGAGCCGATGCGAGATGTAGATCAGCCCCGAGCCCTTGCGCCGCAGTTCGCCGAGCAGGGTGAACAGCCGATCGACTTCCTGCGGCGTCAGCGACGCGGTGGGCTCGTCGAGGATCAGCAGGCGCGCGTTCGCACCGAGCGCGCGCGCGATCTCGACCAGTTGCTGCTCGGGCAGGCTCAGCGACGCTGCCTCCCGATCGACGTCGATCCGCGCCCCCACCAGGTCGAGCAGCGCCTGTGCCCGTTGTCTTCGTGCGGGCCAATCGACGCGCGACCACGGGCGCAAAGTTTCGACGCCGATCGCCAGGTTCTCCGCGACGCTGAGATCAGGAAAGAGCGCCGGATGCTGGTGAATGGCGACCAGGCCGAGCCGCCGCGCCTCGAGCGGCGCGTACGTGGTGATGCGATGGCCGTCGAATTCGACCGTGCCGGCGTCGGGCTCGAGCGCGCCGGTCAGGATGCGGACGAGCGTGGACTTGCCGGCGCCGTTCTCTCCGACGAGCGCGTGGATCTCGCCGGCCCGTACGTCGAGCGAGGCGTCGGCGAGGGCCCGGATGCCAGAGAAGCTGCGGGAGACGTGGGAGACCGCCAGCATCACTCCACCGGGCGTCGCGGCTTTGGACTCGAAGCTCATTCTGCGCTTGTCGGTGTCAACTCCCAACCTCCAACGCCCAACTTCCAAGGATCACGGAATTGCACCAATTGGGAGTTGGGAATTGGGAGTTGGAAGTTGACATGCCAGGCGGACCCCGTGGCTAGTCGGCCAGCTCGCGGATCCAGATGTTCCTGAAGCGCATCGGGTTGTTATGGTCCTGCAGCGATAACGGCATCTTCGCCGCGTGCGCTTCGTAGTAGGGCGGCTTGTCGTGCGACGTGACGCCCATCACGATGACGTGATCCTGGATGAGGACGCCGTTGTGGAAGACCGTGAAGGTTGCGCGCTGCATCAGCTTGCCATCGGCGTCGAACTTCGGCGCGTGGAAGACGACGTCGTAGACCTGCCACTCGCCGGGCTTCCGGCTCGCGTTCACGAGCGGCGCATGCTGCTTGTAGATTGCGCCGGCCTGGCCGTGGAAGTACGTCGGGTTCTGATACGAGTCGAGGATCTGCAGCTCGTAATTGTTCATCAGGAACACGCCGCTGTTGCCGCGGCCCTGGCTGCTGCCCTCGACGACCGACGGCGTGGCGAACTCGATGTGAAGCTGGCAGCTGCCGAACGCCTGCTTCGTCTGGATGCCGCCGCTCTTGGGCTTGACGGTGGCGACGCCGTCGGCGACGACCCACGGCGCCGGCCCGCCGGCGGCGGCCTGGCTGACCCACTGCGAGAGGTCCTTGCCGTCGAAGAGCACGATCGCGTCCGACGGCGGCGCACCCGGAGTGGCGCCCGGCGTCACCACGGCCGGCTCTTTCGTGGGATTGGGCACCTGCCCCGGCACGCGCTGATCCTGCGCGGACGCGTAGGGCACGGTGGTCAGTAGGAGAGCAGTGCAGGCAATCGCCCGCCGCACGATCGTAAACGACATCAGTCGGACCTCCGGCGCCGGATTATAGCCTCGCCACGAAGAAGATGGAGAAGGCAAGCCGCGCTGCCGGTCGATTCTCCGTGGCGAAATCCTCCGTGGCTCCGTGGCGGAGATTCACTCTCCGCGGCGGACCGGGAGGCCCGCATGCTGCCACGCAGCCATGCCGCCGGTGACGTTCAGCAGGTTGCTGAAGCCGGTGCGCTCCAGGACGCTCGCCGCGATGGTCGATCGGTAGCCGCTGCCACACACCAGCGCCAGCGTGACGCCATCACGCGGCAGCGACAGCGCGTGCTCCGCGATCTCGCCGCCCATCACGTGCGTCGCGCCCGCGATGTGGCCTTCGTTCCACTCCTCGTCCGAGCGCACGTCGATGACTTTCACGCGGCCCCGCGGCAGGTCGGCCATCAGCTCCGCGGGTGCGGCCTGTGGCGTGTGCGTCACGGCAAAGCCTTCGGCGATCCACCGTTCGATGCCGCCCTCCAGATACCCACGCACATCGTCGAGCCCGACGCGAATCAGCGAGCGGACGGCGGGACCGATATCCGACGCGTGCGGCGCCACCAGGAGGATAGGCGCGTCGTACGGCACCACCCACGCGGCCCAGGTCGACAAGTTGCCGTGCGCGCCGATCCCAAATGCGCCGGGGATGTGCCCCGCGCCAAAGGAGAGCTGATCGCGCAGGTCGATGACGACATGGCCGCTGTCGACCAGGTTGTGGAAGTCGCGAGCCCCGATGGCGGTCGTTGCCCCGGGCAGCGTCGGCATTGGATCCGCGCCGCGCGAGTTCACCTGCTTCATCCGCTTGTAGTACGGCGGAAAGGGCGGCACGTGCTCGAGGATCTCGGCGACGAAGGCCTCGCGCGACAGGCCGGCGCGCAGGTACGGGTTCGCGATCCGCTCGAAGCCGAGCGTCGACATGGGCCGGGCGCTCAGGCCTGCGCCGCACATCGAGCCCGCGCCGTGCGCCGGATGCACCTCCACGCCGTCCGTCAGTGGAGGCAGCACGCGATGGACGCTGTCGTAGAGTTGATTCGCGAGCCCGACCTTCGCGTCCTCGCCGATGAGGTCCGGGCGGCCCAGCGATCCCACGAACAGGAAGTCGCCAGACAGCAGGATCTGCGGTGTCGTCGGCGCGCGAGCCAGATCGAACCCGAGGAACGACAGGTGCTCGGGCGTGTGGCCCGGCGTGTGACGCGCCTCGATGCGCACTCGCCCCAACGTCAGCGATTCGCCGTCGTGCATCGGATGGTGCGGAAACGCCACCTCGTACAACTCGCCCGCGTCGTAGGCCGACAGCCACAACTCCGCGCCGCTGCGCTCCGCCAGCTCCTTCGCGCCCGACGCGAAGTCCGCGTGGACGTGCGTTTCGAGCACGTGCGTGATCCGCAGGTCGCGCTGGTGGGCGAACGTCTGATACACGTCCACGTCGCGCCCCGGATCGACGATGGCGACGATGCCCGCGCTTTCGCAGCCCACGACGTACGAATAGTGGGCGAGACCCTGGTCTTCGAACCGCTCGAACAGCACGCGGCAACTCCTGTCCAATGATAGGAGAAGTGCGGCCTATAATCTTCAGGACGGCCGTGAACATCCGATTCCGCGCCGCGTTGCTGGCCCTGCTGCTTCTTCCCCCCACGGCCGCCGCGCAGCCCGCCACAGCCACGCTGTTTGTCCAGGTGTCCGACACCACGGGCGGGCGACTGCCCGGCGTGTCGCTCTCTGTCGTGAACCAGGCCACCGGGGTCCAACGAACGGCCATCACCACCGCCGGCGGCGCTGCGGTCGTGCCGCTCCTGCCCGCCGGCGACTACGTGCTCCAGGCGCGGCTCGACGGTTTTCGCGTGCTCTCGATCGACGCATTCCACCTGGAAGCTGGCGCGGCGAAGACGTTCAACCTCACGCTCGAGCCCGGGCCAGTCACCGAGACCGTGCAGGTCACGGCGGACCGCGTGCAGGTCCGCGCCGGCTCCGGCGCCGTCGGCGAAGTGTTCGATTCGCAGGTGCTGACGATGACGCCCGTCGCCAGCCGCGACGTGGGCGAGTACGCCTGGCAGGCGCCGGGCGCCGCGCCGCCGGCGCCGGGATCCAGGCTGTCGGGTGAAGGCGGCACGCCCGTGAACGTGGCCGGCGCGCGCGAGGCCTCGAACAATTTCCTGCTCGACGGCGTGGACAACAACGACCTCTACCTGAACCGCGTGCTCGTGACGCCAAGCATCGACGCCGTTCAGGAGTTCACGCTGCTCACCAACACCTACGATGCCCAGTACGGACGCAGCGCCGGCGCGCAGGTGAACGTCGTGTCGAAGTCGGGCGGCGACCGCACGCACGGCTCGACGTACGCCTATTTCCGCGACCGTGCGCTCGAGGCTCGCGGTCCCTTCGATCCGCCGTCCGAGCCCGAGCCGTTCCGCAGGCGTGGGCAGGCCGGCGGTACCGTGGGCGGCCCCATCACGAAGTGGTCAGGTTTCTATTTCCTCAGCCTGGAAGGCACGCGCGATCGCAGCGCCGACACGCGCGTCGCGCACGTGCCGGACGCCGTGGAAAGGACTGGCGACTTCAGCGCGACCGGCGCCGCCGTCATCGACCCGTTCACAGGCGAACCATTCCCGGGCAACCGGATTCCCGCGTCGCGGCTCGACCCGACTGGCATGGCGATGGCCGCACTCTACCCGCTGCCAAACCGAGCCGAGACGACGGGCAACTTCGTCTCGTCGCCCATCGGGCCGCGCGACGTGTGGCAGGTCACCGGCCGCTCCGATTTCCACCCGCCGAAGGATCGGACGCTGTTTGTGCGCTACAGCTTCGCGCGCGACGACAACGACGCGGCGTTTCCGGGCCCGGGCAAGAACCTGCCCCGGTTCGGCACACGCACGGTGGACAACACGCAGAACCTGGCAGTCGGGTTCACGCGGACCTTCGGCTCCCGCACGTTCAACGATCTGCGCGTTGGCTGGAATCGCCTCCACCACGACGTGTTTCCCGACAACACGGGCGTCGACGGCTTCGCGCGGCTTGGCATGACCGGGCCGTCGCTCGGGCCCGACGATCTTGGCTATCCCGCGATCACGATGACCGGCTACGACCAGGTGGGCGACGACGTGTCGCTACCCGTGGTGCGAAGCACGGGCACACTGCACGTCACGGACACGGTGAGCTTCGAGCGCGGCCGGCATTTCATCAAGGGCGGCGGCGAGTTCCGCCATTACCGATCCGACGGCTTCAACCATCTGTTCTCGCGCGGACAGTTGAACTTCCAGGGCGCATACACCGGCAACGCCCTGGCCGATCTACTCCTCGGGCTGCCCACGGTCACCCTGCTGGCCGACAACGACAATCCGCAGGCGCTCAGGACGACCTCATTCAACCTGTTCGCCCAGGACGACTGGCGGCTGCACGATCGGCTCACCATCAACGCCGGCCTGCGCTACGAGCTGAACACGGCGCCCGTCGACGCGCACGATCGCATGGTTGTGTTCGACCCGACGACGGCATCGCTGGTGCCGGTGGGGCAGCAGGGCGTCCCGCGCGCCGGCATCACGACCGACCGGTTGAACTTCGCGCCGCGTGTCGGCGTGAGCTGGAGCATGCGGCACGACGGCCGCCTGCTGCTTCGCGGCGGCTACGGCATCTTCTACGACAGCGGCACGCTCATCGAGAACTCGGCGCTCTACTTCAATCCGCCCTACTTCACGCTGCAGGTCTTCGTGCCCGGTCCCTCGGGGCCCACGGCAGCGGATCCGTTTCCCTCGGGTGGCGGCTTCGCCCCGCCGGCCTCGGTCAACACCCTGGAACCGTCGTTTTCCACCGCGTACGCGCACCAGGGGAGCCTTGGCCTCGAAGGGCGCGTCGGGACGACGACGCTGTCGGCACGATGGGTGGCCTCGCGCGGCGTGCACATGGTGCGCAAGCGCAACCTGAATCAGCCGCCGCCGGCGCCCGGCCCCGTCGACGAGCGGCGGCCGATTCCCGGCTACGGGGACGTCTTGTGGATCGAGCCGGCGGCCTCGTCCGTCTACAACGCGCTGGAACTGCGCGCCGAGCATCCCGACGCCCGCGGACTCTGGCTGCGCGCCGCGTGGACCTGGGGCCACGCCATCGACGATCAGTCGGCGTTTCTCGCGAGCGACGGCAACGACAACACGCCGCAGAACAGCAGCCGCCCGGAGCTCGAGCGCGGGTCGTCCGACTTCGACGTCCGCCACCGGGTCGTCGCCGCCGTGATCTGGCAGGTGCCATCCGGCAGTCACGGCGCCTGGGCGAAGGGGTGGCAGGTGAGCGCGCTGGCGACGGCGCAGAGCGGACGGCCGTTCACTCCGCGCGTCAGCACCGACAACAGCAACACGGGGAACCTGGGCGGACAATTCGGGTACGACCGTCCGAACGAGGTGGCTCCGGGCACTGCGGGCGCCGTCAGCTACCAGGGACGAGCCTTCGTGATTGCGCCGCCCTATACCTTCGGCGACGCGGGCCGGAACATTCTCGTCGGCCCGTCGTTCGTCAGCATCGACACGGCCGTCGTCCGCACCATTGGCCTGGGGGGACCGCGGCGATTGGAGCTTCGCGCGGAGATCTACAACCTGCTCAATCGGACCAACCTGGATCTGCCGGACAGCTTCGTGGACCGCCCGACGTTCGGCCAGAGCCTCTCAGCCGATCGTGGCCGCCTGGCGCAGCTCGCGGCACGGTTCCTGTTTT
>UEXX01000508.1_pt1 | contig 29820 bp, 29 predicted proteins | sample 4301161 | NCBI WGS metagenome assembly UEXX01 (sample SAMEA4773179, study PRJEB27434) | metagenome | biome: 2259; feature: agricultural soil; material: soil | place: USA | collected 2014-09 | depth 0.25 m
GCGCGCCGATAGCAGACCTCCGCCGCGTCAAGCTGTTCGTATGCATCGAGAACCATGCCCAGTTGCCCGTTGGCCTCAACATCGTTGGGGTTCGACTGTGCAGCCGCGTAGACCTTCTGGACCTGTTTGCGGACAGCCGGAAGGAAGTTGTCGATGTTGAGGTGAGGAAGGTCAGGAAGCGAGCCAGCGCGCGACGCGGATTGTGCCAGTAAAAGAATCAGCAGGACGGCGAGTGGCATGACGCTGTCCGTCAGATTGTGCCGGTTCGTAGTTGCTCCGCAAGATACTCTGACCCACGGCGCGCGAGGGCGAGGATCGTCCACGTCGGGTTCTGGCAACCGGCGCTGACGAAGATGCTGCCGTCGAGCACGAACAGGTTCTTCACGTCGTGCGCCTGGCCGAACGAGCTGACGACGGATGCCTTCGGGTCGTCGCCCATGCGCACGGTGCCCAGCTCGTGGATCGACGCGCCCTCGAGAAACGCGTCCTTCCTGACGCCCACGTTCTCCGCGCCGGTCGCGCGCATCATCTCCTCGGCGGTTTCGGCCATGTCCGCGAGCATCTTCTTCTCGTTGTCGCCGAACCGATAGTTGATGCGGACGGCCGGAATGCCCCAGTCGTCGACGATCGCCGGGTCCACGTCGATGACGTTCTCGTAGCGCGCCAGCACCTCGCCGAAGGCGATGATGCCGATGCCGGTTGGGTACTTGTGGCGGACGGCGTGCTTGAACGACGTGCCGAAGCCCGGCGTGCCGTGTGCGTTGCCGGGGTACTCTCCACAGCCGGCGCCGCCCTGGAACCCGTAGCCGCGGATGAAGTCCGGATGCTTGTCGGTCAGGTTCCTGAACCGCGCGATGTACATCCCCGTCGGCCGGCCATCGTCGTTCGTCGTCTCGCGGCCGGCAAGCGTCATCAGGTTGCCGCTGGCGCCCGGCCCCATGATGTGCTCGCAGAAATAGTGGCCGACGACGCCCGACGAGTTCGCCAGGCCGTTCGGGTAGATCCTCGACTTCGAGTTCAGCAGCAGCCTCGTGGACTCGATCGTCGACGCGGCGACCACGACGGCGCGAGCGTGATACTCGTAGCTCGCCTTGCTGTTCCGGTCGACGATGCGGACGCCCGTGGCGCGGTTCGTGTCCTGATCGACCAGGACCTCGGCGGCGATTGCGTCGGTGCGAACCTCGCAGCGGCCCGTGTCCTTCGCCGGATAGATCAACCCGGCCGGCGAGTTGAACGACGCCTGCAGATCGCAGCCGCGCCCGCAGCGTCCGCGGCCCATGCAGCGCGACCGGTATCGATTCGTGACGACGCCGTCGGTCGTGACGCCGGCGCGACCGGGAATGAGATACCGTCCCATTGGCGCGATCGCCTTGCGCAGGATCTGCTCGCCACAATTCAGCTTGATCGGCCGCTGGAAGATCCCGTCCGGTAGCTGCGGGAGGTTCTCCTTCGTGCCAGTGATGCCGAGCAGCGTGTCCACCTTGTCGTAGTACGGCGCGAGGTCCGCGTACGAGATCGGCCAATCCTCGCCGAAGCCGTCGTGCGACTTTCCCTTGAAGTCGTAGTCCGACAGCCGCAGCGCAACGCGGCCCCACACCAGCGTCTTGCCGCCCAGGGCGCGCACGCGCGTCCACGCGTACGGCGTGCCTGAATACGGCATCTTTCGCTCGTCGGTCAGGAACTGGCTGGTGTAGGGACTGGCGAGGCCGTTGTGCACGGCGTCGTAGTGCTCGTACTCGCGCGCGAACGCGTAGGGTCGGGGAAGCGTCTCGTATTCCTCGATGCTGATCTCGTGCTCGCCGGGAGGGAGCCGGCCGCGGCGCGGGTCGTCGTAGGCCCACGCCATGGTCTTGAACTCCTTGAAGACGTCCACGTTGCGGCCCGCCTCGAGCAGCAGCACGCGCGCGCCGGCCGTCGCCAGCGTGTAGGCGGCCATACCGCCGGCCGCGCCCGACCCCACGACGATCGCGTCGTATGTCTTCGAGGGAGTCGGTTCAATCGGCGTCGTTCTCATCGTGTTGGTCGCAGTCGTGGGGCTGATGTCAGTCGCAGGGCCGAACTTCAGTTCGGCCTGTTGGCGCAACTAAAGTTGCGCCCTACGACAGATGTTCCGGATGGTCGCAGCCGACGAACTCCTGCAGGAACTGGTTGCCTTTGTATTTGAGCTCCTGGTGGATGCCGATGTCGGTGGTGTAGTAGCCGAAGATTGTGCGCGACTTGGCCTCGCGGAAGAACTTCTCGAGCGGCGTCGTCGGCGCGAACTCGTTCTTCGCCGCCTCTGTGAGCAGCGCCGTCTGCTGCTCGGAGGTCGCCTGCGCGAAGGGCTTGCCGAACTGTGCGGTGCTCGCCTCGTCCAGCGCAGCGAGTCCGTCCGACCACGCCTTCTTCGATTCGTCGAGCGACTCGCTCAAGATGAAGTCGATGTAGTCAGCAACCTTCGCGGCCCTGGCGCCGGGCGACCGATCGTCGGCCGGGATGATGAGCTCGGTCAGGACGTCCACTGTGTGGTGCTGAGCGGCGGTGAAGAACTTCAATGGCGCGCCGGCGCCACGGGCGGCGACTGCCCTGCGGGCTGCCTGCGCGGCTTCGGCCGGCACCAGCGGGATCAGCGTCGCGGCGCCAAGGCCGGCGGCCAGCTTCAGCGCGTCGCGGCGTGTCAGGTCGGAGCCAGGCTTCTCGTCGTGATGCTGCACGGCAGATCCTATGCGGGGTCAGACGCTGTTAAGGCGTCGATTGTTGCTTAACAGCGTCTGACCCCGATTGGGCGCAAGGCGTCGATTGTTGCTTAACAGCGTCTGACCCCGATTGGGCGCTCAGGACGAAGGGAATTCCGCGAGCGATTCTGGGCCTGTCAGCGGCGGGCGGTCAAGCGCCCCGTGGGGGCGGATTCCTGACGGACGGCGGCGAGCAGCTTGCGCGAGAGGATGATCACGCGCGCTTCGCCGTTGGCTGTGCGAGCGCGGCGCCGGCGGCGTGTAATCTTGACGCGGCCGATCCGAGCGCCACTCGCGTAGCGCACTGCCGCGACGGCGGCGGGGATGGTCAGCCGATCCACCAGCGCGCGGAAATCATCAGGTGCGATCGGTGCGGCAGGGTTGTCCGCCGCAGCGCCATTCGGCGCGCCGGCGGACGCGTCGGATGCGGTGCGCCAGGCCCACATCGACAGCGGCCGCGGGTTCCGTTCAACGACAGGCGCGCGATAGTCGGCGTCGTCGTTCAGATCGTCGGCCGCGCTCCGCTCGTCGACCTCGACGCCTTCCTCGATTTCCTCGAGCTTTGCGAACAGGGCGCCCATGCCGCACTTGTCGGGATCGTACAGGCCCCACTCGTCCTGCGTGGGCCTGGGCTCCTTCGGCTTCGACTTCGCGGCAACGCGGGCGGGCTCCGCGCGCTTCTTGCCGGCCTTCTTGATGATGACGGGCTTCTTGCCCGTGGCGCGACGGGCGCGGTCGCGGTCGCGTTCTTCGGCTTCCTTCTTCGCGCGCAGCTCCGCGGCGGCGCGGCGGGCCGCTTCCTCCCGGGCCTTGCGTTCGGCCAGCTCGCGGGCTCTTCGCTCCTCGCTGGCGCGGCGCTCGGCGAGCTCGCGAGCCTTGCGTTCGGCGCGCGCCTCTTCGCGAGCCTTGACGGCCGCTTCCGCTGCCAGGCGTTCGGCTTCTTCTTTCGCCCGGCGCTCGGCGTCGGCGCGGCGCTCGGCTTCCCGGCGGGCGAGGCGTTCGGCTTCCTGCCGCGCCTTGCGCTCCTCGGCGACGCGGCGCTCTGTTTCCTCGCGGGCGGCTTTGTCGGCCTGCTCTCGCGCAACCCGCTCGGCTTCCTGCTGTGCCTTCCGCTCGGTGGCCTCGCGCGCCGCCCTCTCGGCGAGCTCGCGGTCGCGCCGCTCGAAGTCTTCGCGGGCCCGCTGCTCGGCCGCTTCGCGCGCCTCGGCCTCGAGAGCTGCCCGGCGCTCGGCCTCCTCGCGTGATTTCCGCTCGGCCTGGTGCGCGCGCCGCTGCTCGGCCGCTTCCATGGCGAGCCGCTCGGACTCTTCCTTGCTCTTCTTCTCCGCGGCCTCGCGCGCCTGGCGCTCGGCCTCCGCGCGCGCTTCGGCCTGCTCGCGTGCCTGACGCTCTGCGGCCGCGCGCTGCTCGACCTCCTTGGCCAGCCTCGCGGCCTCGCCCTTGTATTTCTGCTCGGCTTCCTGCGCGAGCCTCGCCGCTTCGTCGCGAATCTTCTGCTCGGTTTCCTCGCGCGCGCGGCGTTCCGCGTCGGCGCGCGCCTCGGCCTGCTCGCGGGCGAGCCGTTCGCGGCTCATGCGCTCGTCGGACTCGCGCGCGTACCGCGCGGCTTCCTCCGCGATCTTCTGCTCCGCGGCTTCGCGGGCCTGGCGCTCGGCATCGGCGCGCGCCTCGGCCTGTTCGCGGGCGCGGCGCTCTGCACCTGCCTGTTGTTCCGCCTGCTCGCGCGCCAGGCGCTGGGTCTGCTCCTGCTCGGTCCGCTCGGCCACTTCGCGGGCGCGGGCGGCGTGTGCCTCGGCCACGTGCCGCTCTGCTTCGGCACGGAGCCGTCGCTCGGCCTCGGCCTCCTCGCGCACTCGCGCTTCGACTTCCCGCGCCAGGCGCTCCGCTTCGGCGCGTGCGAGACGTTCCACTTCGAGGCGCCGCTCGGCTTCCTCACGCAGCTCGCGTTCCGTCTGCTCGCGTGACCGTCGCTCCGCGGCCACTTCTTCTTTCGCGCGCTCGGCGACCGCGCGCGTGTGGCGCTCCAGATCTTCCTGCGCCTTCGACGAGACCTCGGCAGCGGCCTGTTCTGCCCGTTCCTGGGCCGCTCGCGCCTCGCCTAGCGCCCGTTCGACGTCCTCGCGGTCCGCCCGGAGCCGATCGACGTCGGCCTTCAGTTCCAACAGCGCCTGGGCATCCGCCGCGCGCGCCGCATCGGCTTCGTCGCTCTGCTGACGCCCGGCCGACCCCGGGCGCGTGGCCGGAGTGTCGAGCGCCTGCGCGACCAGCGCCGACAGGTCGAAGTCCTTCGAGATGGTGAAGGCGTCGCTCGAGGCGTCGAGTCCGGCTTCGCCCTCGACAGTGAGCGTGGGCGCCCCATCGAGCAGGGACGACAGGTCGATCTCGCCGTCAGCTGCGACAAGTGCGACAGGTGTGATGGGTGCGACAGGTGCGATGGGTGCGACCGGTGCAGCCTCAATCATCTCCGCGGGACTCAGCGTGGCCGGCTGCCCAAGCAGCTGCTCGACGGCCCCTTCCTGCAGGGACGGGACCAGCGCGTCTGCGGGGAGTTGATGATCGTCGAGGTAGACCAGCGGGTCGTGTCCCGGCTCGGCGCTCCGCGGCGGCACCGACGTCGGCGACTTCGAGACGTCCCACGGGTTTGACCACGACGAGAACACAGGGACGTCAGGTGTGACAGGTGCGTCGGGTGCGTCGGGTGCGTGAGGTGCGTGAGGTGCGTGAGGTGCGTGAGGTGCGTGAGTCCTGTCCGCCGTGGCGCCGCCAATCGCGGCAGGTGCGACCGGCGTGTTCACCGGGCGCTCGGCGGCGGCGGCTTCTGCCGGCGTCGGGCTGTCCCACGCCCAGTAGCTTCCCGACGTCGCCCCGGTCTTCTCCTCGACGACAGGCGGCTTCTGAGCCGGCTTCGGCATACGCAGCGATTCGACGACGCTCTTCGTCGATCGCGTGGTTGGCATCGTTGCCGACGCGCTCTTCTTGCGGCCCGCGCCCGCCGACTTCTTGGCGAAGCGGCTCCGCTCGGCGGCGGCCTTGGCCCTGGCGTCCTCGGCCTTCAGCAGGTAGTTGCGGATTTCCTCGGCGAACACTTTCGGATCGCAGCCGATCGGCGCGGCCGGCTTCGACGACTCGCCAGTCAGCGCGCTCAACAGGCCGCGCTTCTTCTTCTTCGCGGGCTCGACCGCGCCGCTGGCGAGCAGCGGGATGGTGAGTGTCTGGAGGTGCTCGGCCCCGTCGAGATGTCGAAGGCGATCGGTCAGCTCCTTCTCGTCGCGCGGCGAGAGCAGTGCCGTGACGAGGATGACGTCGGGCACACGCTCGGCGATCGCGGCGAGGGCGCCGTCCTTCGAATCGGCGAGCACGAAGTCCGCGCCCACCCGGTCGCGCACGACCTGCTTGAGAATCGCCGCCTGTTTTGGGTCGGGCTCGAGCGCCAGAACGAGCGACACGCCGCTACGTCCTCACCATGAATCCGACCAGCAGCACCGCGACCGCCGTGAACACGAGCAGCGGCGCGTGGTCGATGCTCTGATCCTTCAACGCGTCGAGCAGAGCGTTCCCCAGCGCATACGCCTGATCGGTCGCGCCGCGGAATTCACCGCCGGGGCTGCCTGCGATGAACTGCGACAGACGATGGCCCACGCGCGGGTCGAGCACCACGAGCGTCCCGAGGACGGCGGCAAGACCTGCGGCCGATCCGATCCAGTCCCTGGCGCGTAGACGGAAGGCTGCTTTCCTCATAAACACTTCCACCTTCGCCGGCTGCATAGAGCAAGCCACGTACCCGCACGCTGGCCCGGCCTCGACAATCCTGATCGCTGAAAAACGCCAATGTAATCGGCTGCCGTCGCTGCGCGCGCCGGGCCAGCACCGCGTCCGGGGTCCCGAGCGTCACGAAAAGCGCCCGCCCGATTACGAATGTGACGGTTGCCATGCTGGTTGACTGCCCGCTTTGCCACACGATTGCGCGCCTCAGATGAGGTGCCCAGCTTGCCCTTTCTGCAGCAAACACCGGGACTTCGCGCTCGATCGGCGTTCTCCTCCACGGCGTGTGGCACGTCCGTTGCCCCTAGAGGTGCCGAACGCGGTCGGCTGCGGACGTCGTAGCGAGGCCCGCGTCAATCGGACGACAGCTCGCGGCGTGGACTGCGCCCGAGGCAATGCATCGCGCGGGGCGATGCCTTCAGGAGGATGCAATGACGGCTCTGTTGAACTTCATCAACTCTGTCGCGCGCAAGGACGAGGGCCAGGACCTGCTCGAGTACGCGCTGCTCGTAGCGCTCATCGCCCTGGTGGCGGTTGGTGCGGTGACGGCGGCGGGCACGCAGGTGAGCGCCATCTTCAACCAGATCGCGGCGGCCATCTAGCAGAGGACGGACGCGAAGGCGAACCTGACCGCCACGGCGGTCGATCCAGACGAGGAGACTTCCAATGTTGAACTATCTCAAGTCGCTGAAGAACGAGGACGGCCAGGACCTGCTCGAGTACGCGTTGCTCGTGGCGCTCATCGCCCTGGTGGCGGTTGGTGCGGTGACGGCGGCCGGCACGCAGGTGAGCGCGATCTTCAACCAGATCGCGGCGGCCATCTAACCGAGACGAGCATTCAGCGCGCCCGGGCCGCCGCGTATGCCGGCTGGCCTCGGGCGCGTCGGCATCCGACAGCTCCCCAGGAACAGCGAGTGTCCGACATGAAGCGCCTCGTCATGTTCGTTGCCAATCGGGTCCGGCGTGAAGACGGCCAGGACCTGCTCGAGTACGCAATGCTCTGCGCGCTGATCGCGCTGGTCGCGCTCGGCGCGGTGACCGCTGTAGGCAACCAGATCAACACGGTGTTGTGGCAGGTCATTGCTGCTTCCAACATCTGACGCGATCGTGCTGGCCGCCGTCGTGGCGGCCTCCGGCGCCGCGGCGACCATCGACCTGCGGACCGGACGGATTCCGAACCTGCTGACGGCAACGGTGGCCGTCGCGGGTCTTGCGCTCGCGGGCCTCGGGCTCTCGGGCCACTCGATGGGGGGCGCCGTCGTCGGGGCCCTGATTGGATTCGCGCTGATGTTGCCGGGGCACTTGCTCGGCGGCACCGGCGCCGGAGATGTGAAGCTGCTGGCCGCGCTCGGCACGCTGCTCGGACCAGGAGGCATCGTGATGGCATTTCTCTACAGCGCTATCGCGGGCGGCCTGCTGGCGGTCGGACACGCCGTCGGGCGAGGACGCTTCGGAACGACCGTCTCCCGGACCGCGCGATTGATGCGCGCGCCGTCGGAGACGAAGAAAGAAATCGACGGGGCGGCCAAGGCCAGCCGGTTCGCGTACGGACCTGCGCTGGCTGCCGGCGCCATCGCCGCGGCGCTCCTGGTGAAGTGAGGATGCCGACCATGAAACGCAGCAAGTCAGAACGCGGAGCCGCGCTGCTCGAAGCAGCCATCACCATCCCGATGCTGCTGCTGGTCTCGGTTGGGATCTTCGAGTTCGGCCGGGCCTACCAGACCTGGCAGATCCTGACCAATGCGGCGCGCGAAGGCGCGCGCATGGCCGTGCTGCCCGACCCGACGCCCGGCGTTGTCGAGGATCGCGTCATGCAGTACATGCGGGCCGGACAGTTGAATGCGGCCACCAGCGCCGCCATCGCCGTGAACCGCTCGAGCACGCTGAACGTCAGCGGCCGGCTGGTGTCGGCCTCGCAAGTGTCGATCGACTACCCGTTCAGCTTCATCGTCCTGCAGCCCGTCGCACGGCTCGTCGCTCCCACGACCTCGCTTGGCGGCGCTGTCGTGATGCACGCCCAGGCCGTAATGCGGAACGAGACCCAGTAGGAGAATTCTCATGGCACGCATGCGCATCACTCTCGTGCTGCTTCTGGCGCTCGCCGCCGGCGGTGGCTTGGCGTTCGGCACGTATCGCTACATGCAGAACGTGCCCGTGAAGACCGTCTCGCTGCCGACACGCCCCGTCGTGGTGGCGGCCGCCGATCTCGAGTTGGGCGCGCAGCTCAAGACTGACGACCTGCACGTGGTCGAGTGGCCGGCCAACAGCGTGCCCAACGGCGCGTTCTCGACGCCCGATGAGGTCGTCGGACGCGGCCTGGTCATGCCCGTGATTCAGAACGAGCCCATCCTGCCGATGAAGCTCGCCGGCAAGGATGCCGGGTCCGGACTTCCCGTCGTGATCCCGGAAGGCAAGCGCGCCGTGTCCGTCCGCGTGAACGACGTCATCGGCGTCGCGGGCTACGTGCTGCCCGGCACGCACGTGGACGTGCTCGCCACGGCCACCCCGACCAACAGCGAAGTGGACACGACCACCAAGGTTGTCCTGACCAACGTGCAGGTGCTGGCGGCGGGCACGAAGATGGAGCAGGACACCGAGCAGGGCAAGCCCATGGCGGTGAACGTCGTCACCCTGCTCGTGTCGCCGGATGAGGCCGAGCGCCTGACGCTGGGCGCCACCCAGGGAAAGATTCAGCTCGCGCTCCGCAATCCGCTCGACAAGACCGAGCCGGAGACGCCGGGCATCCGCCCCGCCGTTCTGTTGGGCGTCGCCTCGGCCGCGCAGGCGCGGCGCAGCGGCAATGCCAGCCATTCGCGTCCGGTAGCCAACGTGGCCGCGGCCCCGACCTTTGAGCCGACGGTTGAGATGATCCGTGGAGACAAGCGCGCAGACGAAGTCGTGCGCTAGGAGGAACTCATGAACGCCCATCGTGCGAGTGGCGCCCCCCGGCCCGAGAGCCCAGCGCGCGCCACCGCAATCCTGGTGGCCGTTGCCCTGACTGCGGGCACGGTTCACGCGCAGAATCCGCAGAGCATTCAGCCCGTCGCGCTCAACGCCGACACTCCCGCGGCCGACGCCGGAGCGTCATCCGAGTCCGACACCTCCGTTCAGCTGCTCGTGGGACGGTCCACGCTGCTGAACCTCGGCGCCAGCATCACGCGCGTCTCGCTCACCAGCCCCAACGTCGCCGACGCGATGGTCACGACGCCCAGCCAGCTGCTGATTCACGGCAAGGCGCCCGGGACGATCTCGATGTTCGTGTGGGACAAGGCCGGCGGGATCAAGCGCTACGAAGTGGTCGTGCGCCGCGACCTGAGCCAGCTGGTCGACCAGGTCCGGCAGCTGTTCCCCGGTGAGCCGATCAGCGTCCACAGCAACGGCAAGGACGTGGTCATCTCCGGCATCGTGAGCAGCAAGTACGTCGTCGACAAGGCGGCCGAGGTTGCAGCCGGCTACGTCGAGAAGAAGGAAGACGTCGTCAACCTCCTTCGGCAGCAGGAGGGCGTGGCCTCCAACCAGGTGCTGCTGCGCGTGCGGTTCGCCGAAGTCAGCCGGACCGCGATGACCGAGCTCGGCGGCTCGCTGATCGCCAACGGCTTCAAGGACGGCCGCTGGTTCGGCCGTACGTCGACGCAGCAGTTCGCCGCCCCGGCGTTCGACAGCGGGAGTTCGGGCGGCCTGGTCTTCAGCGACTTCCTGAACCTGTTCATCTACGACAACAAGAACAACCTCGGGGCCGTGGTCAAGGCGCTGCAGACCAAGGGTCTGTTCCAGAGCCTCGCCGAGCCGAATCTGATCGCCGAGAACGGCAAGGAAGCCAGCTTCCTCGCCGGCGGCGAATATCCCTACCCGGTCGTGCAGGGACAGAGCGGTGGCCAGACCGTCACCATCCAGTTCAAGGAGTTCGGCGTCCGGCTGCACTTCACGCCAACGATCGTCGGCACCGACCTCGTGAAGCTGAAGGTGGCGCCTGAGGTCAGCTCGCTGGACTTCGGCAACGCCGTATCGATCTCGGGCTTCCGCGTGCCGGCTATCACAACGCGCCGCACCGAGACCGAAGTGGAGTTGCAGGATGGCCAGACCTTTGCGATTGCCGGTCTGCTCAACAACACCGTGACCTCGCAGCTCCAGAAGATTCCCGGCATCGGCGACATCCCGATTCTCGGGTACTTGTTCAAGAGCAAGGCGGCGCAGAAGGATCAGACCGAGCTGGTCGTCATGATCACGCCGACGATCCTGCGGCGCGGTTCCACGGGCGTCTCGCCGAAGCTGCCCGACCTGATGGAGCCGTACCTGCCGCCGGTCAAGAAGACGCTGCCCGCGCCGGCGCCGTGGAACCCCGGCGCCAGCGGTCAGACATCGCTGCAGCCGGCACCCGCACCCTCGCCGGCCAACGTGCAGCCCGTCGCTCCGGCGTCACAGCCTGCCTACGTGCAGGCGCCGCAGCAGGCGCCCGAAGCACAGGTGGCGCCGCCTCCCGCGCACGCCACGTCGCAGGCAGTGAGCGCGACGCCGGCCAAGCCCACGAAGGCTGAGAAGCAGGCCCTCGAGCAGGCGCGCAAGCAGGACGAAGCCGCGCGCAAGCAGCAGGCGAAACAGGCGGAGGTGGACAAGCAGAAGGCCGCCCAGGCCGCCAAGCTGGAGGCCGAGCAGGCGGAGAAAAACAAGAAGGAAGCCGCCAGGGCCGCCAAGGAGCAGGCAAAGCTGCAGGCCGAACTCGATCGGCGCGCGGCCGAGGCTGCGAAGAACCAGGCGGCCAACGACAAGAAGCAGGCCGAAATCGACAAGAAGAAGGCCGCCCAGGTGGCCGAAGCGCAGGCGCGTCTCGACGCCGCGCGCCAGGCCTACGAGCAGCAGGTGGCCAAGATCAACGCGCAGAGCCAGCCGGCTCCCGCGCAGCCGCCGCAGCAGAAGTAGACACCCGGCCGTTCGTCCCGAGCGTGTCGAAGGACGAACGGCCCGATCGATCGCCCAGACAGGAGAGGAGCCATGAGAGCCACGCTGACCAGGATGCATCGCGACGAACGGGGCATGTCCCTCGTGTTCGTCGGCGTCGGTTTCATGGCGTTTCTTGCAGCCACGACGCTCGCCATCGACGTCGGCATGTTCGCGACGGCGCGCAGCCAGGCGCAGAACTCGGCCGACTCCGGGGCGCTGTCGGGCGCTGTCGCTCTCTACTTCGACGACTACAACAACCGATCGGCGAGCGGGCCTGCCGTCCAGAGCGCGCTCGCGGCGGCACGAAGCAACGATGTGATCAATCACCAGGTGAGCGTGCAGCCGGGCGATGTCACGTTCCCGACTTCGCCTGCGGGCCTGAACAACCGCGTGCGCGTGCATGTCTACCGCACGAACGCGCGAGGCAATCCGCTTCAGACGCTGATGGGGCGCTTCTTCGGCGTCGATACGGCCAACACTGACGCCGTCGCCACCGCGGAGGCCTCACCGGCCAACGCGATGACGTGCGTCAAGCCGTTCACGATTCCCGACCGGTGGATCGAGAAGCAGGACCCCGGCGGCTTCGATTCGCTGACGTCGACCTTCGACTCGGCGGACAACCACGGCAACCCGCTCCCGAACCCCGACATCTACATCCCGGCTGACCAGCCCGGGTACACGGGCTACAACGCCGAACGCGACAAGGGCATGCCGCTGATGATCCGCGCGGGCACGGGCAACAACATCATGCCCAGCTTCTACTTCTCTTACGCGATGGGCGGCGTGACTGGTGGCTCCGAGTACCGGTGGAACATCGCCAACTGCAACACGACCGTCATGGGCTACGGCGATCTGCTGCTCATGGAGCCCGGCAACATGGTGGGTCCAACCATCGACGGCATTGACGATCTGCTCGCGCAGGACCAGTCGGCATACTGGGACACCGGCTACAACCGCGTCGTCACGACCAAGTCCCCCAGCCCGCGCGTAGTTGCGATTCCTCTCTACGACCCGGTCTATTACGACACCGGGAAACTGAACGGTCGCACTGCCGATTTGAAGGTAGCGCAATACATGGGCTTCTTCATCGAGCGGCGTTCAGGAAACAGCGTCTACGGCCGTATCACGCCGATCACCGGCCTGTTCAAGGGCGGAATCGGACCTGCGCCGACGGGCGCCTTTCCGAAGGTCATCCGTCTAGTGGAGTAGCTCCCCATGGCTCAACTCGTGGCCCTCGTGGTCACTCATGATGAAGACTTCCGCGCCGAGATCGGCCGGCTTCTGCGAACCGGCGGCGTGCCCATCGGCCTGCTCGAGGGCCGCTCGGCCGGCGAGCCGTCATCGCCCGACCTGGTGGTCGTCGACATCCGTGACGACGCTGCCTCGGGGATGGCCGCCATCGAGCGGCTGCGCGCCAGCCACCTCGCCGCCGCGATCTTCGCTGTAGCCCAGGCGACCGATCCCGAGTTGATCCTCCAGGCCATGCGGGCCGGCGCCAACGAGTTCTTCATGTGGCCGGTGCCCGAGGACAACTTCCAGGGCGCGGTGCGCCGCACCGCCGCGCGGCGCGACACGGCCAACGCGCAGACCAAGCCGCCATCCTCAGCCCTGGTCTTCTTTGGCGCCAAGGGCGGCGCCGGCACGACGACGGTCGCAGTGAACTGCGCCGTGGAGCTTGCGCGGCTGACCAAGCGCCAGACCGTGATCGTGGACCTCAAGCCGGGACTCGGTGAAGTCGCGCTGTTCCTCGGCGTGCGCCCGCGCTTCACGATTCTCGACGCCATCGAGAACCTGCACCGCCTCGACAAGGACTTCCTGCACGAGTTGTGCGCCAAGCACAAGTCCGGGCTCGACATGCTGGCCGGTTCCGAACAGTTCGAGCGGCCGGGCGGTCAGGACTCGGGCGCCGTCGAGGAGCTCTTTCGCGTTCTCAGCAAGTCGTACGACTACACGGTCATCGACGCCGGGAATCACATCAACTCGTGCAGTATCGCCGCGCTCTACGCGGCCGATTCGATCTTCGTCGTGACGAACCCCGACGTGCCGTCGGTGCGCAACGCGCAGCGGCTGGTCGAGCGCGTCCGCCAGCTCGGCGTCGGCGGCGAGCGGATCCGCATTCTGCTGAATCGCGCCTCCGATCAGCACATGATCGCGCCCAAGCAGATCGAAACCGCCCTGGGCTTCGGCATTCACCACACGTTCACGAGCGATTACAAGGCCGTCTCGACGGCGCTCAACTCGGGCGTCCCGCTCGCGCTCGCGAACAACTCCGAGATTGCAGCGCAGTTCGACAGCTTCACGCGTCAGATCATCTCTCCCGTCGAGACCGTGGAGAAGGCGGCCGCCGAGAAGAAGCGGCCGGCCTTCAGTTTCTCGTTCAGCTTTCTAAGCTAGTCACGAGGTTGCCATGTCCGGCTCCGCCCACGCTCCCCAGATGCCGCCGACGACCGGCCCCTCGACGGGCTCCGGTTCGCGTCCGGCCGCCGTCGCGCGGCCCGACGTCCGGCCGCAGTACATTCAGCTCAAGGCCAACGTTCACCGGAAGCTGCTCAACCGGCTGAACCTCGAGGCGCTCGCGTCCGTCGACCGGCAGCGCGCCGAGACCGAGATTCGTACGCTCGTGTTCGAGCTGATGGCCGAGGAAGCGACGCCCGTCAGCATGGCCGAGCGCGAGACGATCCTCGGCGACATCCTCGACGAGGTCTTCGGCCTCGGGCCGCTCGAGCCGCTGCTGCGAGATCCCAACATCAACGACATCCTCGTCAACACCTACAAGCAGGTGTACATCGAGCGCAACGGGCAGCTTCAGAAGGTCGCCACGTCCTTCCAGGACGACCGCCACCTGCTGCGCGTCATCGACCGCATCGTGTCGGCCGTCGGCCGCCGTGTGGACGACAGCTCGCCCATGGTCGATGCGCGCCTGGCCGACGGGTCGCGTGTAAACGCCATCATTCCGCCACTCGCGGTGGACGGCCCGCTGCTCTCCATCCGCCGTTTCCCGAAGGAGCGGCTGAAGGGCGAGGACCTGGTGGCGTACCGCGCGATGACGCGGCCGATGCTGGACTTCCTGGGTCACTGTGTGAAGGCACGACTCAACTGCCTGATCAGCGGCGGCACCGGCGCCGGCAAGACCACGCTCCTGAACGTGATGTCCAGCTTCATCAGCGAGCACGAGCGCATCGCGACCATCGAGGACGCGGCCGAACTGCAGCTCCACCAGGAGCACGTGGTCCGTCTCGAGACGCGTCCGCCGAACGTCGAAGGCAAGGGCGCCGTGAAACAGCGGCAGCTGGTCATCAACGCCCTGCGTATGCGCCCCGACCGCATCGTCGTTGGCGAGGTGCGTGGCGAGGAAGCGCTCGACATGCTCCAGGCGATGAACACGGGCCACGACGGATCGCTCACGACCATCCACGCCAACACCGCGCGCGACGCGCTGAGCCGCGTCGAGACGATGATCGCGATGGGTAACGTGAACCTCCCCGAGAAGGCGATCCGCCAGCAGATCTCGTCGGCGATCCAGGTGATCGTCCAGCAGACGCGGCTCGCGGACGGCTCGCGCAAGGTGACCAGCATCTCCGAGATTACCGGCATGGAAGGCGACGTGATCACCATGCAGGAGATCTTCATGTTCGAGAAGCTCGGCATGACGCAGGACGGCAAGGTCATCGGCCGCTTCAAGGCGACCGGCGTGCGGCCGAAGGTCGCCGAGCGGCTGAAGGCGAGCGGCATCCATCTGCCCCCCGACATGTTCGAGGGCATGACGGAGGTGCGGTGATGGCGCCTGCTCTGCTCGCGCTCGGCGTCTTCATCGTCGGCGCCGTTCTGGTCATCGGCGCGTACTACCTCATCGCAGGCCTGCCGCAGTGGCTCGTGCAGCGCCGGATCCAGCAGCGCATCGACGATGTGTCGATGGTGCTGAAGCCGGAACCGACCGAGATGGCCTCGCTCGTGAAGGGGCAGGTCAAGGGCGTGATTCCGGCGCTGGACCGGATCGCGGCCGGCACGGAGTACGGCGGCTGGCTGGCGCGGCTCATCGAGCAGTCCGGCGCCAAGACTGGTGTGAGCACGGTGCTCCTGAGCTCGCTTGCTCTGGGCGCCGCCACGGCCTTCGCGTTGACCGCCCTGCTGCGCGAGCCGTGGGGGCTGCTGCCCGCCTTTGCCGCCGGCGCATCGATCCCGTTCCTCGTGTTGATCCGGAAGCGCACGGTCCGGCTCCGCCGGTTCGAGGAGTTCTTCCCCGAAGCGCTGGACATGCTCTCCCGCGCCATCAAGGCGGGCCACGCCTTCACCACGGCGATGGGCATGGTCGCCGACGAGGGCTCCGATCCGATCGGGCCGGAGTTCAGGAAGACGTTCGACGAGCAGAACTTCGGGCTCCCGCTCAAGGACGCGCTGAACAACCTGGCCACCCGTATTCCGCTGCTCGACGTGAGGTTCTTCGTGACCGCCGTCCTCATTCAGCGGGAGACCGGCGGCAACCTGTCTGAAATCCTCGAGAACCTCGCTTACGTCGTCCGTGAGCGGTTCAAGATTCTCAGGCAGGTGCGCGTCTACACGGCGCACGGGCGCATGACGGGGTACGTCCTGCTCGCCCTGCCGGCGTTCCTCGCCGTCGCGCTGATGTTCATCAACCCCGATCACATGAACCTGCTGTTCACCGAGCGCATGGGGCGGCTGATGCTGCTGGGATGCGCCGTGATGCAGACCATCGGTTACTTGTGGATCCGCAAGATCGTGACGATTGAGGTGTAGATATGGCGTTGATGCTGCCGCTGCTCGCCTTCATCTTCGCCAGCCTGCTCGTGGCTGCCATCGGCATCCGCTTCGCGGGCAACCGCGGCAATGTCATGGACCGCCGTCTGGCGGAGGTGATCGGCCGTGCCGAAGCGGTCGAAGAAAGCCCGAGGTTCGTCGCCCTCAAGGAGGCGGTTCGCAGGTTCGGGTCGAAGGTTCCCGTTTCGCCGAAGGACGTCGGGAAGATCCGGTTGCGGCTGATCCAGGCGGGCTATCGCGGCGGCGAGGCGCTGCCGCTGTTCTATGGCATCAGGATGTCGATTGCGATCGGCGCCTTCGTCCTGATGGCGACGCCGCTGCTGGTCCGCCCGAACGTGATGTTCGGGATTGGTGGGTCGCTCCTGGGCTATGTGCTGCCAGGGATCGTGCTGGCGAAGCTCGCCAAGAAGCGGCAGCACAAGATCCAACTTGGCCTGGCCGACGCGCTCGACCTGATGGTCGTGAGCGTCGAGGCCGGGCTGGGCCTCGACCAGGCGATTCTTCGCGTGGGCGACGAGCTGTCCTTTGCCCATCCCGACCTGTCGGAGGAGCTGCGGCTGGTGAACATCGAGCTGCGAGCGGGGAAGGCCCGGACCGAGGCGCTTCGCAACCTGGCCGACCGGACCGGCCTCGAGGACATCGGGTCACTGGCGACCATGCTGATTCAAACCGATAAGTTCGGCACGAGCGTCGCGCAGTCGCTTCGCGTGCACTGCGAGACCCTCCGCACGAAACGGCGTCAGCGTGCCGAAGAAGCTGCCGCGAAAACCGGCGTCAAGATGGTCTTTCCGCTGGTCTTCTGCATCTTTCCGGCCGTCTGGATCGTGACCATCGGTCCAGCCGCGATCAAGTTCGTTCAGGTGATCTTCCCGATCGCCCAGAACATCAAGAATCACTGACGTGGCCACGCGGGGAATGCCATCGTGAGCGAACAATCCGCTGCCACCGCAGAAGCCGAGTCGGGTCTCGTCCGCGCGCCCGTACCGCCCGCGCCGGCGACGATCGAGGACACCGGCCTCAGCTACGAGCAGCTCAAGCAACTGGTCGTCAAGGCGCTGTTTGCCGGCGAGCTGAGCGGGCTCGCGATGAGCGACAAGCTGTGCCTCCCGTACATGCTCCTCGAGGCCCTCGTGGAGCATCTGCGCGTGGAGAAGCTCGTCGAAGTGCGCGGCGCCAACGGATCGGGTACGGCCGGCTACCGCTACGCCCTCACCGACCTCGGGCGCGAGCGCGCGTCGAACTACCTGGAGACCAACGCGTACGTGGGGCCGGCGCCAGTGCCGCTCAAGCAATACGTGGCGGCGATGAACGAGGTGAAGGCGCGGCGCGGATTCCTCGACAAGGACCGGATTGCGCACGGGTTCACCCATCTGGTCGTCAACTCGCAGATGCTCGATCAGCTCGGCCCGGCCGTGAACTCCGGCAAGTCCGTGTTCCTTTACGGGCCGCCGGGGAACGGCAAGACCGTCGTGGCCGAAGGCATCGGCCGTGCACTGGGTGGCGACTTGTACGTCCCCTGGGCGCTCGACATCGACGGCCAGATCATCACGATCTACGACCCGGTCAACCACGTGCGCCTCGACGATCCGGCACCTTCGGCTGGCAGCATCATCAAGTCCGTGGAGCGCGACGCCCGGTGGGTCCGCGTGCGCCGGCCGGTGGTGACGGTGGGCGGCGAGCTCACGCTGGAGATGCTCGACTTGAGCTTCAACGCGATCGCGAAGTTCTACGAGGCGCCGCTGCAGATGAAGGCCAACGGCGGCGTGTTCGTCGTCGACGACTTCGGCCGCCAGCGTATCCGGCCGCGCGACCTGCTGAACCGGTGGATCGTGCCGCTCGAAAGCCGTGTGGACTACCTCACGCTGCACACCGGCAAGAAGTTCGAGATGCCGTTCGACGTGCTGATCGTGTTCGCGACGAACCTCAATCCTGAGTCGCTGGCCGACGAGGCGTTTCTCCGCCGCATTCCGTACAAGATCTACGCGAAGAATCCGACGGCCGAAGAGTTCGGCCGCATCTTCGAGCTGAACTGCAAGCGCCGGAACATCGCGTTCGATCCGGTGATCGTGGACTATCTGGACCGCCGCTACTACCAGCCGCGCGGGCTCGACATGCGCGCCTGCCACCCGCGCGACATCGTCGAGCAGGTCGTGGATATCTGCCGCTACGAAAACAGGCCGCTCGTCATCACCCGCGAGTTACTGGACCAGGCCTGCAGGAACTACTTCCTCGAGGAGCAGGCCGGAAAGCAGAACGCCCGACGCGCAGCCGCTGTCATGAAAGGCAGCGGCGCTCCGCGCCCCGCCGGGGAGCGTCGATCTGCCGGTCAGAAAGAAGAATGGCTGTCCTGAGTCCGGCGATCGACGGCGACCGTCCGATGGTTGAAGCCGCCGCCCGCCGCCGTCCCGGGACGCGCGAGCGCGCCGCCGAGTTCATCGCGCGCGCGTTCATCAGCGGGCTGTTCGTGCTGCTGGCGACGCGCGTTGGCACCGAATTCCTGAAGACCGGGCATCTGACTGGCCTGCTGCTGCTCGTCAGCGAGTTGCTGGTGGTGGTGTTGACGGTGGTCCGCCGGCCGGCGGCCGTTGTCGATCGTACGCTCGTGACCCGCATGGTCTCGGGCATCTCGATTGTCGGCGTCTACTTCATCCGCCCGGTGGGGGAGCCGCTGCTCGCCGACAGCGTGACGGCCTGCATCTCCGGCGCGGGGTTGCTGGTAATCATCACGGGCAAGCTGACGCTTGGGCGCAGCTTCGGCCTGCTGCCCGCCAACCGCGGCATCGTCTGCCGGGGGATCTACACCGTCGTCCGGCACCCGATCTACGCCGGGTATCTCGTCACGCACGCGGCCTTTCTGCTGGCACACCCCACGGCATCGAACATCGCGCTGCTGATCGGGAGCGACCTGGCGCTGCTGGTGCGTGCGGTCTACGAGGAGCGCACGCTCGCCCTCGATGCCGAGTATGCCGACTACATGTCGCGCGTACGCTGGCGCGTTATTCCGGGAGCCTTCTAGAGGACTGTCCGTGCTTGGTGCTGGGTGCCTGGTGCCACGTGCGGTGCTGGGTGCCTGGTGCCACGTGATGTGCTGGGTGCTTGGTGCCGCGTGCGGTTCTGAGTGCACCGAGCAGCGCACTCGGCACTCGGCACGAAGCACCGCACCCGGCACTCAGCACCAAGCACTTAGCACGATCACCAATTCACTCGGAGTGCCTTTCAACCAGGTGCACCACCGTCGCCCCCAGATGGCTCTCGGGCGCATCCGCAAACGACACCACCAGCGGATGGTCGCGCAGCACCTGCTGCACGCGCGCCCTCTGCACGCCGACACCGCGCCCGTGGATCAGCCGCACGTCGCGCAGTCCCGCCTGATGCGCCGCCCGCAGGTACTCGTCCACGACCGACGGGATGTCACGTGGCGCGAAGGCATGCAGGTCGAGGGAGTCCTCGATGCGGACACGATGGGGATCTGAGGGGCTGGGGGGCTGGGGATCTGGGATCACACTCTCACTATTCTCATCGTCCCAGATCCCCATTCCCCTAGCACCCTGTTCCCCTAGCACCCTATTCCCCTAGATCCCTTTTTCGTACGTTGCAGTCACTGTCGTCTTGATGCCGCCACGAGGCGTGAACTCGCCCTGGACGGTCATCCGCTTCGGTTCGCAGGCGACCACCAGGTCGTCGAGGATCTGGTTGGTGGCGCTCTCGTAGAAGATGCCGCGGCTGCGGTAGTCGAGCAGGTAGTACTTCAACGCCTTCAATTCGATGCAGCGATCCGCCGGCACGTAGCGGATGTGAATCGTGCCGAAATCCGGGAGCCCCGTCTTGGGGCACATCGAGGTGAACTCGGGGCAGTCGATGGCGATTTCGAAGTCGCGTCCGGGGCGCGGGTTTGGAAACGTTTCAATCGTCGTGCTTGACATGTCGGAAAAAGTGTAGCACCGCGGCGCTTTTTCCTAGGAAATCGCGTTGACACCCTTGCGGACGCGCGCTAGGATACGCCGGATTTCGGCCATATTTCGCAACGGACCGCACGCGCGCGCGGTTCCTGTCTGCGGTCCACAGCTGAGCGCGCGACGACATTCAGATCAGGGGGAACGCACATGGCAGAGGCCCGCAGGATGGGCAAGTCCGATCTGTTCTCGCACTTCGCCGAGCGCTTCGAGGTCAAGCGGACGGTGGCGCGCGAGTACTTCGACGAGCTGGCGGCGCTGGCTGAAAAGGAGTTGAAGCGCGCCGGCGAGTTCACGCTGCCCGGGATGGTGAAGCTGGTGGTGCAGAAGCGCAAGGCCAGGATGGGCCGCAACCCGGCGACGGGCGAAGCCATCAAGATTCCGGCCAAGACCGTCGTCAAGGCGCGCATCCAGAAGGCGCTCAAGGACGCGGTGCTCCCGCGCAAGTAGCCGGGAGGCCGAATTTTCGGGCCCGGAGACGCAGCCCTCGTGGCGTCGCCGGGCCCGTTGTCTTTCAGCTGCTCCGCAGCCGCTTGGCGAACTCCCGCACGTCCAGCTTCTCGAGCTTGAACTTCATCGTGCTGAGCGGCAGGCCCAGGTAGCGCGCCGTCGCCGTCACGTTCCAGCCGTTCTTCTCGAGGGCCCGCACCAGCAGGTTCCGCTCGAAGGCCACCATCGCCTCCTGGAACAGGCTCTCGCCGTGGCGGTCCGTGCGGTCGAGCTCCGCCATCCGGAACTCGAACGGCAGGTCGTCCTCGGTGATCCAGCTCTTCTCTGAGATGGCCACCAGTCGCTCGATCAGGTTCTCGAGCTCCCGGATATTGCCGGGCCACCAGTACGAGGCCAGCATCCGGAGCGCGGCCTCCGAGATGCCCTCGACCTGCTTGCGGAACTTGGTGTTGTAGCGCCGGAGGAAGAAGCGCGCGAGCTCCGGCAGGTCGTCGATGCGCTCGCGAAGCGGCGGCAGCTTCACCGGGATGACGTTGATCCGGTAGAAGAGGTCGTCGCGGAACCGGCCGTCCTTCACTGCCTTGTCGAGGTCCACGTTGGTGGCGGCGATGAGCCGGAAGTTCGCCTTGATGGGCCGCTGGCTGCCGATACGCTCAATCTCGCCTTCCTGGATCGCGCGCAGCAGCTTGGCCTGAAGGTCCAGCTTGAGGTCGCCGATCTCATCGAGGAAGAGCGTGCCACCACCGGCCAGCTCGAACTTGCCGATCTGCTGCCGCACTGCGCCCGTGAACGATCCTTTCTCGTGGCCGAACAGCACCGACTCGACCAGCTCCTGCGGAATCGCCGCGAGGTTTACCGCGACGAACGGGCCGTCGGGCGATTCGCTCTCGCGGTGGAGCAGCCTTGCCAGCAGCTCCTTGCCGGTGCCGCTCTCGCCGAGGATCAGGACCGTGGCCGACAGGCTTGCCACGCGACGCACCATCGCGACGACGTCCTGCAGCGCGCGGCTGGGCCCGACGACGAACTCGCGCTCGGTGGTGTCGGCGGCCTCGGCCGAGAGGACCTGCACCTGGCGCGCCAGCGCCTGCCGCTCGATGGCGCGATCGATCAGCGCGCGCACCGCGTCGGCGCCGCCCGTCTTCGGCACGAAGTGGAACGCGCCGAGCTTGACGGCCTCGACGGCGTGATCGACGTCGGAGGAGGCCGCCGTCATCACCACCTCGGTCAGCTCGAAGTTCTCGCGCGCGATGCGGAGCGTGTCGAACCCGCTGATGCCCGGCTGATCGACGTCGAGCAGCATGGCATCGACTTCCTCGCGTGTGAGCATCGCGAGGGCGGACTCGCCGCTCGACGCCCGCAGGATGCGGTAGTCGGCCTTGAGCGCCGAGGCGACCGCCTCGCGCCAGCCGTCATCCTGGTCGACGATGAGCACCGTGCGGGAGCGGGACATTCGCGGACATTCTAGTGCCAAGTGCGAAGTGCCAAGTGGGAAGTGACGGCGCCCTGCGTACCGGGCCGTTGTTGACACCGTCTTTTTCGCCCGATACTGTACGAGATTGGCCCGTCGAGGCGGGCCCGCTGCATGGTGTGGTCAGCTCTGATTTCCGCGCTCGCACTCCTGGTGGCCCTGGTCGCCCTGACATCGGCGCGACGGGCGCGGCGGCGCCTCGATCAGCTGCAGCAATCCTATTGGGACCTGCGCTACGAGCACGGCCGGCTGAAAGCGCAGGTACAGCGGCTCGATCCGGAAACGCCCGCTGAGCCGGCCGCGCCCGCCGAGGCCTCGACTACATTCATTCCGCTGTCGTCGCTCAAGCGCTGAGCCCGTTTCGAGGAGAGCAGAGTCCGTGCCTCAGGCCTACGATCTCGTTATCATCGGCGCCGGCACCGGCGGCTACGTGGCCGCCATCCGTGCGGGCCAGCTCGGGCTGAAGACCGCCGTCGTCGAGCGCCAGAAGGCGCTCGGCGGTACCTGCCTGATCTGGGGCTGCATCCCGACGAAGGCGCTCCTCGAGCACGCGCACTCCTGGAAGATCGTCCAGCACGCCGCTGAGTGGGGCATCGGCCTCGGCGACGCGAAGCCGACCCTCGACCTTCCCACCGTCCACGCGCGCAAGGACAAGATTGTCACGGGCCTGACGAAGGGCGTCGAGACCCTGTTCAAGAAGAACGGGGTCACGTGGATCAAGGGCACCGCGAAGCTCGCGGGGCAGGGCCGCGTGGTCGTCACGGGCGGCGACGATCAGGAGCTGGTCGCGAAGCACATCCTCGTCGCGACCGGATCGTCGCCACGCAGCGTCCCGGGCATCACGATCGACCGCAAGCGGATCATCACCAGCGACGAAGCGATCAACCTGAAGGAAGTACCCGGATCGATCGTCATCCTCGGCAGCGGCGCCGTCGGCGTCGAGTTCGGATCGATCTTCAGCCGCTTCGGCAGCAAGGTGACGATCGTCGAGCTGCTCCCGCGCCTCGTGCCTGTCGAGGACGAAGCGGTCTCCGCCGAGCTCGCACGCACGTTCCGCAAGCAGGGCATCACGTCGCTGACGGGCACAAAAGTGACGAGCGCCACGGTGAAGGGCAACAAGGTCGTTGCCGAAGCGCAGATAGCCGACGGCAAGACGCAGACGCTCGAAGCGGATTACCTGCTCGTCGCAACGGGCCGCGGTCCCGTTATCGAGGGCCTCGGCGCCGAGCAGGTCGGCCTGGAGATTCAGAAGGGCTTCGTGAAGGTCGACGAGTATTATCGGACCAGCGTCGAGGGCATCTCCGCAGTGGGCGACGTCATCACCTTCGGCGAAGGCACGCGGCACCCGCAGCTGGCGCACGTCAGCTCGGCCGAAGGGATTCTCGTGGCCGAGCGCCTCGCGGGCCAGGAGGTGCGGCCCATCAACTACGACCACGTGCCCGGCTGCACGTACTGTGACCCGGAGATTGGCAGCGTCGGCCTGACCGAGCAGGCGGCGAAAGACCGCGGCTACGACGTAGGCACCGGCTCGTTCCCGTTCCGGGCACTGGGCCGAGCGCGCATGGCGGACGAGACGGATGGCTTCGTGAAGATCGTGGCCGACAAGAAGTACGACGAGATCCTCGGCGTGCACATCATCGGCCCGCGGGCGACCGAGCTCATCGCCGAAGCGGTGCTCGCGCTGAGGACGGAGTGCACGGTCGAGGAGCTGATTCGCACGATTCACGCGCACCCGACGATGTCAGAGGCTGTGGGCGAGGCGGCGCACGCGACACACGGCGCGGCGATCCACATATGACCACACCGATCCTGATGCCCCAGATGGGCGAATCGATCGCCGAAGGCACGATCGTCCGCTGGATCAAGAAAGTGGGCGAGGCGGTAGACCGCGACGAGCCCCTCTTCGAGATCTCCACCGACAAGGTGGATGCCGAGATCCCCTCGCCCGTCGCCGGCATCCTTGCCGAGATCAAGGTGCGCGAAGGCGAGACGGTGCCCGTGAACAGCGTGGTGGCGACGATCGGGGACCAGGTCATCGTCTCGACACCGGCCATCGCGTCACAGCCCGCAGCGAGCCAGGCGGCAAAGACGGAGGCGCCGGCCGCCACGATCGTCCCCGGCGGCAACGGCGACGCTCAGCCAGTCACCGGCGATCCGCGCCGGACCCGATCCTCTCCGCTGGTGCGGCGCATCGCGCGGGAACACAACGTGGACATCGCCGGCCTGCACGGCACCGGCGTCGGCGGCCGGGTCACCAAGCACGACATCCTCGACTTTCTCGAGCACCGTCCATCGCCTGCGCCTGCGGTGATCGGCCACGTGCCGGCGTTCAAGCCGGGCGAAGCGGTCGAGATCGTGCCGATGGGCGTGATGCGCAAGAAGATCGCCGAGCACATGGTGCTCAGCCGGCGCACCTCCGCCCACGTGCACTCGGTGTTCGAGGTGAACTTCGCGCGCGTGGCGAAGATCCGCGAGGCGAAAAAGGCCGAGTACGAGCGCGCCGGACTGAAGCTGACGTACCTGGCGTTCATCGTAAAAGCCGTCGCCGACGCGCTGGTGGCGTTTCCCGTGCTCAACTCGTCGATCGACGGCGACAACATCGTCTACAAGAAGGACGTCAACCTCGGCATCGCCGTCGCGCTCGACTGGGGGCTCATCGTCCCGGTCGTCAAGCACGCGAACGGCAAGTCGGTGCGCGAGCTGAGCCGCGCGATTGCAGATCTGGCCGACCGTGCGCGCGCCAAGCAGTTGAAGCCCGAGGACGTGCAGGGCGGCACCTTCACGATCACGAACCCCGGCACGTTCGGCGCGCAGTTCGGCATGCCGATCATCAACCAGCCGCAGGTGGCGATCCTGGGGATCGGCGCCATCGAGAAGCGCGCCGTGGTGATCGACGACGCGATCGCGATCAGGCCGATGGCGTACCTCACGATGGGATACGACCACAGGCTGATCGACGGCGCGATTGCCGATCAGTTCCTGTCGAAGCTCAAGGAGACGCTCGAGCGGTTCGACGAGTCGTGGACGTAGGCAAGAAAACAGTCAGCTGTCAACTTCCAACCTCCAACGCCCAACTTCCAAGAATGCCGGCAGGCGGGGCAACGCGCGATTGGGAGTTGGAAGTTGGGAGTTGGAAGTTGACACGGTCAAATGGTGCAGGTTCCTTGACGACCGAGCGGCGCGAGCTGTTGGTCCGGCGGCTCGGGACCGTCGACTACGCCGAGGGCCTTGATGTGCAGCGCCGCCTCGTGGAGCAGCGGCGTGCCGGCGGGATTCCAGACACCCTCCTTCTGCTCCAGCACCCACATGTCCTCACGCTCGGCGTGAAGCTGGCCGACGCGAAGTCGCACGTGCTCGCGTCGCCGGAAGAACTGACGGCGCTCGGCGTGGAGATCTTCGAGGCAGGCCGCGGCGGAGATGTCACCTACCACGGTCCGGGCCAGCTCGTGGCCTATCCGATCATCGACCTGCGCCCGGATCGCTGCGACGTGCACCGGTACGTTCGCGATCTCGAAGAGGTGATGATTCGCGTCTGCGCGTCGCTGGGCCTGGCGGCGGGCCGGGTGGCGGGCAAGAGCGGCGCGTGGATTGGCGACAACAAAGTGGGCGCCGTGGGTGTCCGCATCTCGCGGTGGATCACCAGCCACGGTATCGCGCTCAACGTCACGCCGGACCTGAGCTTCTTCTCGCTGATCGTTCCGTGCGGGATTTCGGACAGGGGCGTGACTTCGCTCGCCCGCGAGTTGGGCCGTGACGTGTCGATGGAGGAGATCGAGGAGTCCTTCGCGGCTCACTTCGCCGACGTCTTCGAACGCGCCACCGTCGCAGTTGATGTGGCGGCGGGGCTTTAGCCCCGCTACGGCCGCAGTAGCGCTTCGAGCATCACTCGCTCGCGCGGCGCCAGCGTCGGCGGCTCGATCGCTCCGACGCCTTCCGGTCCGAGCAACGCCGGCATGGCCACGTGCACCGGGACGCCAAGCCGCTCGCCGTCAGACACGAAGCAGCACTGTCGCCGCCGCGATCGCGTGACGATCGCCCTGATCACCGCCGTCGCCGCTGACGCCAGCTGATAGGGCCCTGGCGGCCAACTGGCGCGCAGGCGCTGCTCGATCCGCAGGATCCCGGCGGCTGAGACGAGGCGAGTGACGGGCGTCCCCGCCACCGTTGCGTCGGCCCACGCGACGATCCAGTCCGGCGGTGCGCCGGCGAGCGTCAGGCTGACGTCCGTCGCCGAGACATCCAGCTCCATGGCCGCCAGCGCGCGGGCGGCCCCTGTTGCAGCTACCGGCGCGGAGCCAATCAGCCGTCTGGATGGAATGCGGAGCTCGGTCGCGCCGAGTCTCAGGAGCCCGAGTTGACCGCCGCCCGCGGCCACAATCACCGCCCGGGGTGACATCTCGTGAACCCGGCGCAGCAACGGCAACCCAGCGTCGCCGGACCATTCGCCCGCGTCGTGCCGATCGGCGAGGACGACGAGGCCGGCGCCGGAGATCCTGGAAAGATCGCTCGTGCCCTCGAGGCGCGTATCGAATCCTTCGACCGGGCCGCTCTGCCTGATGTCGAGCGCCTTGCCGGAGGCCACGGCGCCAGATTCGTCGACGATCGTGATCCGGGGGACGAGATCGAGACAGGCAAGCGCGCGCGCGACCGCGCCGCCCAGATCTCCCGCTCCGAGTATCGCGATCGTCTGCATCGCTTGCGGTATTGTATACGTCGGCTCCCCGCCACTCCCGCCATGCCCATGCTCGACGGCAAGACAGCCATCGTGACCGGCGGCTCTCGCGGCATCGGCCTCGCCATTGCGCAGGCCATGCTCGGCGAGGGCGCGTCGGTCGTCATCAGCGGCATCGATCAGGCGCGCTTGCGCGACGCGCAGCGGCGGCTCGAGACGTCCGCGCCAGGTCGCGTGGCCTCGGTTGCTGCGGACGTCCGCAGCAGGCCCGACGTCGCGAAGCTGGTCGGCACGGCAGTCGATCGGTTCGGAGGTGTCGATATCCTGATCAACAACGCCGCCTTCGGCGGCCTCGTCAACGTGGCGTCGATGGACGAAGACACGTGGCAGAAGGTAATCGACACCAACTTGACAGGCGTCTATCGCTGCTGCCACGCGGCGATTCCGCACATGAAGGCACGCGGTGGCGGCTGGATCATCAACATCAGCAGCCTGGCGGGGAATAACTCCTTCGTCGGCGGCGCGGCGTACTGCGCGTCGAAGGCCGGGCTGAACGCGTTTGCCGAGGTCCTGATGCTGGAGCTGCGCCACGAGGGCATCCGCGTCAGCACGGTGATGCCCGGGTCAGTCAGGACGGGGTTCTCGCATGGCGGCGACGCGCCGGGCACGGAGTGGAAGTTGGCCCCTGAGGACGTTGCGGAAGTGGTCATCGATCTGCTGCGCCACCCGTCGCGGAGCCTGCCCAGCGCGGTCGAGATCAGGCCGTCGCAGCCGCCGAGGAAGTGAGCGACGTGACGGATCCTTCGCCGGAATCTGCCGGGCCGCACTCAGCCGTTGCCCTCGGATCGTACGAGCTGATCGAGCGCATCGGCGCCGGCGCGCTCGGCGAAGCCTTCCGCGCGCGAGACACCATCCACGGACGGACCGTCGTCATCAAGCGGGTGCCGTCTGCGCTGTCATCGGACCCGGAACGCGCCGAGGCCCTGCAGTCCGCCGCCGAGCCGCTGGAGGCCATCTCGAATCCCGGCGTCGCGATGCTCTACGAGTGCGGCCTCGAGGACGGGCAGATGTTCCTCGCCCTCGAGTACGTGTCCGGCGAGCGGCTGGATCAGTTGATTGGCGGCCGGCCTTTGAACCCGCGGCGGGCTGTGGAGATTGCGATCGATGTTTCCGACGCGCTCGCCGCCCTGCACCAGGCCGGTCTCGTCCACGGCGACGTGCGCCCCGCCAACATCATCGTCAGCTCACGCGGCCGCGCGAAGGTCATCGATGCGGGGCTCGCCAGGTTCACCGCCGGCGGAATGCTCCGCGCCACAGCGGGCTTGCGTCTCGGCGCGCTGCCGGAGAACGCCGTTGCGACGCTGCGGTATCTCTCGCCTGAGGAAGCCGCGGGTGAGCCCACCGACGCGCGAAGCGATGTGTTTTCGCTCGGCTGCGTCCTGCATGAGATGCTGACCGGTCAGGCGCCGTTCGATCGGCCGACCGCCGACGCCATTGTCCTTGCGACCCTCCAGGCCTCGCCGCCTCCGGCGAACGCGCAGGTGGCCACCGTGCCGATCGATCTCAGTCGCATCTGCTCGCGCGCGCTGTCCAAGAGCATGGACAGGCGGTACCCGAGTGCAGCTGCCATGGCCGAGGACCTCCGCGGCGTCGCTTCGCTGCTCGACGAGGACCTCGACGACGCGCCCGCCGCGGAGGTGCCAGAGGCGGGCCGCGGCCGAAGCATCATCATGGGGATCGCGCTGTTCGTCGTCGTCGCGCTCGTGTCGTGGTGGGCCTGGCTCGCGATCGCGAGCCTGTTCTAGTCTCGCCGCGGAGACACGGAGAATCGCCACAGAGAGGGTGGGGAGCGATTACCTGAGTAGGTAGGCCCGAGCTTCAGCTCGGCCAACTGCGCTTGCTCGCCGCCGCGTAGATCACGAATCCCACGATGTTTGCGCCAATCACCACCGCCAGAATTTTGGCCGCGAATTGCCCCCAGCTCTGAACCTCGACGATCGGAAAGACCGTGAGGACCGCGTAGAGCAGCGAAACCGTCAGGCCAATCGCCGAGGCCAGCTTCAGCCAGAGTGGCGGCTGCTCCGAGAGCGCCCGGGTGCCGACGAGAGGAATCGCGAAGAGCGCGACATACACGACCGCGTAGAGCAGTCCGGCGGCGTTGTCGAGCAACTGGAAGGCCTCCTGCAGTCCGACGCCGGCCTGGGCCGCCAGCGCGAGCCCCGTTGTGACGAGCGCGACGAACAGAATTGAGTTCACCGGCGTCCGGAATCGCGCGTGCAGCCTGATGAACCACGCCGGGAGCAAACCATCCCAGCCCGCCACGAGCGGCAATCGCGAAGCCCCTCCCAGCACGTAGGTGGTGTTGCCCAGTTGTCGGACGAGCAGCAGCAGGATCACCATCGGCGCGATGAGTGAGGTCCAGCCTGCAGTGCCCGCGCCGGCCACGAGCGCCTGCGGGACCGGGCTCACCAGATCGATCTGGCTCAGTGGCACCAGCGCCAGGACGCTGCTCGTGCCGAAGACGAACAGCAGCACGCAGATTGGCGTCGCTATCGCCACCGCGCGTGCGATCGAGCGCTGCGGCTCGCGGCACTCGCCAGCCATGATCGCCACGTACTCGAACCCGCTGAACGCGCCCAGCGCCAGCTTGCTGAAGATGTTCACATTGAGCAGGGAAAGGGTCGGCGCCGCGACAGCCAGCGGATGGTAGTGCTCGAGCGCTCCGCGCAGGATGGCGACGAAGGGGATCGCCACGAGCGACCCGTACACGATGAATTGTGCAAGCCCGCCGGCGTTCTGCAGCCACTTGCCGACGCCGAGGCCGCGCACGGAGACGGCCGACGCCACCGCGATGAACGCCACGCTCGCAAGCGGCGTGTACCACGCGGTCCGCGTGAGCCAGGCGCTCGACGGATCGAGCACATACGAGAGGTTCGTGGCCACCATCACGGCGAAAGTCGGGATCATCAGGATGCTGTACGCCCAGAGGTTCCAGCCCACCATGAACCCGAGCGCTCGGCCGAACCCGACAGTCGCCCATTGGTAGATACCGCCCTCGAGAGGCATCAGGCGATTCAGGAAGATGAC
>UEXX01000223.1_pt1 | contig 28584 bp, 23 predicted proteins | sample 4301161 | NCBI WGS metagenome assembly UEXX01 (sample SAMEA4773179, study PRJEB27434) | metagenome | biome: 2259; feature: agricultural soil; material: soil | place: USA | collected 2014-09 | depth 0.25 m
TTGAGGTATGGGCTGAGCGTTGACGCGTTCGCGTCGGTAAACGCGATGGTCGTGCCATTGGGCAGTGTCGTGAAGATGTTCCGGCAGCTCGCCGTCGCGTCGTTGCAGTAGCCCGTCATCGGGGTCTTCGCCACCCAGAGCGGCGTGCCGTCGTTGACGAACTTGTACCCGGTCGGCTTGGTGGCATCGGTCGCCGGCTTGTACAGCCGGTAGGCTCGCATCTTCATGTCGAAGCCCGGCAGCGCGAAGCCGGTCGTGATCATCACGTTGGCGCGCTGCGGCACTTCCGCGCCGCTCTTCGTGCTGGTGATGTCGGTGTCGGGCAGCGTCGAACCGCTGAGCGACGTTGCGTTCTTCAGGTTCACCGTGCCGACGACCGGGCTGGTGACGAGGAACTCGGACTGAGGCCCGTAGGGCAACGAGGCGGTCGGGGCCGTGTTGACGTCGCTCGGGTTCGCCATGCCGTGCTGCACGGCCAGGTCGATGGCGCGGACCACCTTCGGCACGGGCACGCCAGCGGTCACCGCCGCTGCGATTTCTGCAGAGCTCACCTCGAAATACTGGCCGCCGCTGTTGGCCGCGATGGCCTGCAGTTCCGCCACGGCGGAGGCGGCGGGCGCCAGCGCGATGACGTAAATCGGCACGCGTCGGCTCGAGATGGTCTTGAAGAGGGTCGCCACCGCAGACGCCGCGCTACCGGGGGTGGCTGAGTTGCCCTCGCCGCCGCCGGTAATCAGAACGGCAATGGTGTTGCGACACTGCGAGTCCGCGGTGATGAGCCTGTTCGCTTCGGACTTCAGGTCTGTGAGCAGATTCGACAACGGTGCGTCAACGCGCGCGTTACCGTCGTTGCCTGCCGGCAGAATCGCACCGGCCGTCGTGAACGTCTTGTTCAGCAGGGTCACGATGTCAGTATTGGCGGTGGACGAATCGGCCTGGATCTTCGCCACGGGCGACGGCGCCGCCGCTGCTCCGTTGTCGGCCGTGACCTTCCCCCTGGTCAAATACCACTGACCCGGCAGTCCCGTATCGGTCGGGGCCGCCTGTGCGGTGTCGTCGTCCTGCACGTTGCCGTCATTCAATTGCGCGATGGACGGCGTACTCCCCTGGCGCATCCCGACGAAGCCAAACCTGGCCGACTTGACGTTCTCCCCCACCGCCTGAATCAGCGCGGCTTTCGCGACGCCAAGGCGGCTCTTCGCGTAGAAGCTGGCGTATGCGGCGGCCGAGGCTGCGTTGTTGCCGACGGCCGTGATCGTCGTGGCCTCGAACTTCGGCGATCCGCTGCTCGTGAACTGGAGGGCGGTGTACTGGCGCCGGTACTTCGTTGCGCTGCTGTTGATCGCCAGCGTCGTGTCGTACACGTTCCCCGTGGAGTAGTCGTACGGGTCGTAGTAGTTGCCGTCGGCGTCGAACTGCATGCGCAGCGACGTGTCCATCGCCACCAGAAGATGCGTCTTGAACGATGGCGAGGTGGTCGTCGTGGCGAGGTTGCGCTTGATGATGGCCAGCGGATCGATCTGCGCGTGCGCCGTGCGCGGCGCGCCCACGATGCCGATCGCCACCGCCATGCCGACCGCCAGGCGGAGCATCGCCCGCCGCGCACTGCCGAGACGTGGAAGAGGATGAGTGTGCTGCATGATGACGCCTAGAACGACTGCTGGGCGAGCGTGCCGCCCACTGTCATTTCCGACCGGGTCAGCCCGGCGCCCGGAGTCTGTATGGCCGCCTTGCGCGCGCGGCGGTTCTGTTCGTCCTGACCGCGCTGGCCGGTGTACCCGCGCTCGATCTCCGTCGTGTCCGTCTTGGCGATGGTCGCCTCGATCATGTGATGCGCGCCCGCAGGCCCGAAGGACTCGGCCCGCAGCGTCAGGACGCCCGCGCCGAGGTTGCTGGTTGCGCCGTTGACCGGCGGATCGCCGTCCTTGGACGGGTTGTTGTCGTTTTCCGTCGAGTCGTCGGCAATCCACACCGCCACGTAGTAGGGCGAGTTGACCGTGTCCGTGGGAATCAATTCATTCACCGGCCCCCACGCGTACAGGCGGAACCGCGGATTGTTGTTGCCCCAGGGCCGATCGAGCGTCGACGTGTTCATGTCGCTGTCCGAGCACGCCGTGGTCTTGGCGCAGTTGATCATGTTGGTCGCCTTGGCCAGGTTCAGCGTGCGTCCGTCCGGCAGCGTGATCGGGCTGGTTGGCGAGGCGTCGTGGAAGCCGGACGTGACGCCGGCGGTGACGCCATCGGGCGACGTGAGCACCGTGTTCCAGTCGGGGATCGTCAGCACGTCGTCCATGACGCGCTCGATGCCCGCGTCGGCGACATACTCGCCTTCCATGCTGTCGCGATAGTTGGCACTGATGAGCGTCTCGGTCTGCGACGTCAGCATCAGCGCCATGCCGAGCGCGGTCATCAGCGTGATCGACAGCAGCGCGACGATCAGCGCGATGCCCTGCTCTCCGCGCGGATCACGCGTGGACAGCGTCGGGGAGGCGGGTTCGGTGAAGCGTGAGCGCATGATGAGCCCCGTTCAGCGTCCGAGATTGAGGTTGCGGGGCGCCACGTCGAACCGGACCTCCTGGTCCGGCACGTACCGCTCTCCGCCGCGCGACGTACCGCCGTGACGGAACAGCGTGCCCGCCGGACCGCGCAACACGGCGTTGGCCACCTGCACCCGCAGCGTGATGCGGATCTGCCGCACCCGCAGCATGTCGGCGTCGTACTTGTTGGGCATCGCCGCGCCCGACGGGTTGACGTCGGCCGGGCACCATGGACCATCCGTCAGCATCGAGGCCGGCATCGCCACGGGAGGGCCGTTGGCAGGCCCAAGCGTGGCCATCTCAGGCCGCGCGACCTGCAGACCCGTGGCGCCGTCCACGTGGAAAATGCAGTTTTCGCCTGCCGCCCACTTGTCTTTTGCGTTGTCCACGCCAAGGGCCGGGGGTCTCGGCCCGTAGGTCGTCCAGGGGCCCTTCGGATCCGTCGCCGGCTTCAGCACCTGCGGCGGCGAGGGGTCGCCGAAGAACTCGACGCGGAAGTCGACCACGTTGTCCACCAGCGGAAGGTCGGTCTGCCAGCCGTCGTAGTGGCGGAGCTGGAACGTGTCGGTCCCGTTGTCCTGCAGGTAATACGTGTGCGACACGATCTGCGTGATGATCGAGCCCGCCGGATAGGCCGTCGTGAACTTGTCGTCCCGATGCTGCAGGTGGAGCGCGGACGACTGCACGTTGGTGATCGTGAAAATGTCGTAGTCGCCGTCCAGGTTCATGATCAGGACCCGCATCCCGCTCGTGAACCCGCACAGGTCGTCGTTGGTCGGGCAGCCTGGCTGCGCGTCCACCTTCAACTCGGCCGACGGCGTCGGCATGTCCGTGCTGATCGTGGTCTGCGCGGTCGTTGTCGGCACGTACATGATCGTGACCGCGGAGGCGCAGGTGGTCGGACAGAGCGGGTTCGCGTGGAACGTGCCGGCAAGATCGGGACTGATCGTGCCGACCTTGTGCGGCAGCAGCGGCGAGAAGAACGCGTCGAGCGTGCCGACCATGCCGCCCGAGTACATGCCCGCGCCCGCCATGACCAGGTCCTTCTGGACCGAGTCGGCTGCTACGCGCATGCGCTGCTGCATATCGGCGACCTCAGGCTGCGCCTGAAAGGTGCCGTAGGACGGGTTCAGCAGCGTGAACACGCTGGCAACGATGACCATCATCACGCCCATCGAGACCATCATCTCGACCAGCGTGAAGCCGGCCTGCGAGCGCACAGTGGCAGTTCGGCCCGTCATTTCATCTTCCTCGTCTTGACGCTCACCAGACGCGCTTCCTCGGGCAGGCGCGCGACGTTGCCGGCATCGGCGTCGCCGCGATCACGATTGCGGAAGACCAGCACCTGCAGGACCAAGGTGTTGTTCGGGTTCGTCGGCAGCGGCTCCACAGACCAGCGACGGATGTACATCGTCCCCTGTGGCGGCGATCCGCCGCCGCTCAACACGCAGCCGTTCGGGTTGATGTAGTCCACCCAGCCGTCCGTGTTCGCGCCCAGCGAGCCCGACGGCGATGGCGCGAGCCCGGTGCCCTGCCCGCTGCCCGGCGTCGGACAGCCAACCTGCGCGCCGCCGGCAGACAGGTCAGTGCTGGTATCGGAGATCGGCAGGCCGATCGTGTCGAAGCCCCAGGTCAGGGCCCGAAGCTGCTCCATCTTCTGCTGCGCCAGGATTACGGTGAACGTGTTCGAGCGGGCGGCTGCGGTGCTGCGGGTCGAGATCGCGAACAGCTGCGCGAGCGACACCAGGCCGACGCACAGCAGAATCGAGGCGATCATCACCTCGGCGAGCGAGAAGCCCGTCTCGTCAGTGAAGCGTGATCTTGCCAAGGCCGTTCACTCCGATGGATGTCACGATGGTGCTGCTGTGCAGGATGTCGAGCACGGTGAAGGACTGGTCGTTCGGGATCACCGGCCACGGGTTACTGCCGCCGGCATTGATGTGCGCGGTACCGTCTGGCCAGAACTCCACGGTTTTCACGTCGCTGCCGAAGCCCACGCCATCCGGCAGGGTCTGGATCGGTCCATCGTTGTTCGGGATCGCCGAGATCTCCGGATCGGGATCCGGGTACGGATACGACGAGTAGCTGCACCGCACCGAGGCACGCGAGTCGTCGTCATCGGCCGCGGGCGTCTGCGTGGTACCGAGCAGTTCGACAATGCGGTACTGCCCGGTCGTCGGGCAATTGAAGCGGACGCGGATCGCTCGGTTCGAACGCACGGCTTTCATGCGTGCGCTCTGCAACTCGCGCTCCACCTGCCGCGCGTTGGCCTTGAGCCTGATTTGGTTGGTGGTATTGAGCACGAGCGGGATCGCCATCGCCCCAACGGTGGCAATCAATGCCACCACCAGGAGGACCTCGAGGAGGCTGAAACCGCGTACTCCGGTAACTCGGGCCATAAAGGTCTGCCGTGAAAACTGCGGACGCCACTTCCGGCGTCCCGTCATTGCTGAGGCAAGGTCACTGCCATGCCGCAACGCAGCTGCGATGGAAGCCCGTAAATTACTGACCTGGAAAAGTTAATGAGGAGACTTCGGGCCTGGATCGGCACCCGGAGCCGGCGTGTAGTTGCCTTATACTGCTACCTTTGGTAACAGTTTTGGAAGCTAGACCGACCCCAGCGGCAGGGTCACCGACATGGTGGTGCCCTGCCCCCCGGGCCCGGGCAGCGCGTGGACCCGCCCGTTGTGCGTCACGACGATCTTCTGCACCAGGGCCAGGCCCAGGCCCGTGCCCTTCTTCCTCGTCGTGAAGAAGGGCCGGAAGATGCGCTCCCGGTGCGCCGCGTCGATTCCCGGCCCGTTGTCGGTCACGTGGAGGCGCAGAAGGTGCGCCTCGCGATCGACCTCGCCGTAGATCTGGATGGCCGGCACGATGCCCGCTTCGGCACAGGCTTCGATCGCGTTGCGAGCCAGGTTGCTGATCGCCTGGCGCAGCAGCACTTCGTCGCCATCGACGATGGCCCACGCGCCGCCGACGTCCACGCGTCCCGCGAGCCGCTCGGCGTCGGCGCGGATGTCGTCGGCCACGCGCTCGGCGAGCGGTTGCATGGCGACGGGGGCCACAGCCAGTTGGGTTGGCCGCGCGAAGTTCAGGAAGTTGGTCACAATCTGCCCCAGCGCGTCGGTCTCGGCGCGCAGGCCTTCGACGTACGTCCGCTGCGGGCCCGCGAGCGCGTCCAGGTCGAGCAGGCGCGCGTAGCCGTGAATGGTCGCCAGGCCGTTCCTGAACTCGTGCGCCAGCCCCGCGGTGAGTTCACCCAGTCGAGCCAGCGTGTCCTTCAAGCGAAGCTGTTCTTCGAGATCCGCGATCTTCGACAGATCAGTGAACAGGCAGTTCACGCCGCTTGTCACGCCGCCATCGCCGACCAATGGGGACACGGTGACGCCAAGGTGCGTGACGGTGGTGCGCGGGTCATTCAGCTCCAGCGTTCGCCGCAGGATCGGGTGCCCTTGGCGCAGGCACTCGTCGATGACTTCAACCAGTGGCGATGCCGACCCGAGGACGTCGCGGAAGTGGCCGGCCAGAGGCCCGTCGGGGAGCCCGAGCAGGCGCCGGCTCGACGGATTGACGATGCGGACCTGGCCGTCGAGATCGACGACGACGAGACCGGCGGTGAGGCTCGTGACGATTTGCCCGCTCAGCCGCTCGGAGGCTTCGGCCCGCGCCGCCATCGCACGCTCCTGCGACTTCAGTTGCGTGATCGCGTCCTCGAGCGCCGCCGTCAGCAGCGCGTTCTCCATGCCGCCCTCGCGATTGTGGCGGCGCACGTCGCGGGCGGCGGCCGCAAACCGCAAGACCGCGAACATCAGGACGGCGATGAGGCCGCCGATGATGCCGGTGAGCCCGATCAGCGTGTAGGCCTGGCGACTCATAGCGTCATTGCCCGAGCATCCGGCTGACGTACCAGGCGACCAGCTGATCCCCGAGCGCCGCGGCGGCCAGCGCGCCGATTGCCAGGAACGAGCCGAGCGGGATCAGGTAGTCGCGGTTGCGGGTGATCGCCACCAGCGCGAGTCCGATCAGGGTGCCGAGCAGCGACGCCATGAAGAGCGCCACCAGCGTGATCTTCCAGCCGAGGAACGCGCCTATCATCGCCACCATCTTCACGTCGCCGAACCCGAGCGCGTCCTTGTCGAGGGCGCGGCTGACGGCTTCGCCCACGCCAAAGAGCGCCAGACTGCACGCCACAGCGCCGATGAGCGCATCGCGGAACCCAGGCGGCCCGATCAGGCTGAACAGCAGCCCGATGACGATGCCCGGCAGTGTGATCACATTGGGAAGGATGCGCTCGTTCAGGTCGATCATGAAGAGCACGATCATCGCCGCGCCAAACAGCAGGCGCGGAATCAGGAGCAGGGTCGGCCCGACGAGCCACGCTGTGACAGCGAACACCAGCCCGGTCGCGAGCTCGACGAGCGGGTACTGCAGCGAGATAGGCGCCCGGCAGCCGGCGCAGCGGCCGCGGAGCCACAGCCAGCTGACGACCGGCACGTTCTCCCACGCGCGGATCTGGCGCCCGCAACTGGGGCAGTGCGAGCGGCCCCACAGGATCGTCTCCCGCCGCGGCAGGCGGTAGATGCAGACGTTGAGGAACGAGCCCACCAGCACCCCGAGGACGCCGAGCAGGCCCGCAAAGGCCGGATAGTTCATCGTGACGGTGCCGTTCATCGCGTCGGCGCCTGTTGTGGGCCGGAGGCTGGCGGCGGAGGCATTCCCTCCTCCGGCAAGGGCGCGTACTTCGATGGCCGATCCAGTCGGGCTCTGATCGTCGTCGAGTCGATCGTGAAGGGGACGCCGTCGGGATCCGTCGGTTGCCCGCGCAGCCAGCCGGCGCGGATCAGCGGCTCGAAACTGGTGGGGTGATCGCCGGTCTGTGACACGTATTGCTTGAGCAGCGTCGTCAACCGGTCGGCGACGTCGGCGACGTCGAGCTGCTGCAGATGGAACTCCGCGTTTTCGCGCACGTACTGCTGCTCGGCGGTGTCGCGCAGCTGCTGCCACAGAAAGCGGGAGCTACGGCGATCGCCGCCCTGCCCCATCATGAATGCCGCAAGGCCGGGCATCCACGCCGGCGAGTTCGGCACCTTCGCGGCCTCGGCGAACCAGTGCGCGGCCTGCCGGTAGTCACGCACCGCCCAGTAGTAGACGAAGGCCTTGTCGTAGAGGTACTGCCACCTGCCCGGGTTGTTCGCAAAGCCCTTGTCGAGCAGCGCCACGGCCTGATCCGGGCGGCCCGGGCCGTTGGGATAACCCTCGGCCAGGAACGTCGCGCCAAAGCGATACGCGATGTTGAACGAGGGGTCGAGCGTCGTCGTCACGTCGAGCAGCGGGTAGAGCAGGTCGTAACTGGAGCGGCCGCTGCCGGGCGCCGGCATCACGCCGTTCTTCATGTCGAGACGCGTGCCGCCGAAGTACTGCACGGCGCGAATCCAGTAGACGTCGGCCAGCAGCGACTTGTACGACAGCGCCATGCGCCCGAGCGCCTCGCCGGACGAGAAGTAGATCTCATCGACGGGGGAGGCCACCTCGGGGAACCAGCGATCGCGTGCGGACTGCATCGCAATCGCGCTTGCGAGGCCGGCGGCGACGATGAGGGCGAGCAGGACCGTGCGCACGATCTACTTGAAGTCCCGCCGCCCGAAGATCCAGACGGCGGCGGCAACCAGCGCCACGATGTAGCACGCACCGTAAGCCGTTGCGACGCCGACGTAGGCGGGCGGCACCGGCTGGGCGTGCACCACCGCGTTCTTCACGTCGAACATCGCCATGTTGGGCAGCAGGTAGTACAGGCCGCTCGTGATGAACCGCAGAGGCGAGTCGCCGACGACGAGGTCGAAGTGCTTCAGGTCGGCGCTGAAGTGTCCGGCGACATACAGGGCCAGCGTGAACACTGCCGCCCACAGCGGCTCGGCAAACGTGGAGAAGAACAGCGCGATGGCAATCACCAGCATCAGCTGGATGACGATCAGGTACACCGCGACGAGCATCCGCGGGTCGGTCGCCGGCGCCTCCCAGCTCTGCTTGAACGCCTCGGTCTCCATCCACGACATGTAGCCGAGCACGAGATACCAGACCACCGTCATCACCGCGACGTTGACGGCGATCGTGAACACGAGACCGGCGTACTTCCCGAGGATCAGCTCCGAGCGGCGGACCGGCTTGGCGATCACGCTGTAGATGCTGCGCCGTTCCAGTTCCTTCGAGACCAGCCCGATGCCGATGAAGACCGCGATGAAGAGGCCGAAGATCGACATCGCGGCGAGGCCGAGGTCCTTGATGATCTTCACGTCCTGCCCCGCCGTGACCTGGCCGATCAGGTACGAGGCGCCCATCACGAGCAGCGCGAAGCCGACCAGGCTGTAGGGCACGCGGTCGCGGACGGACTCACGGAACACGGCAAACGCGATGCGGCGAAGTGTCGCGACGTTCACAGCGCTCCCGGCCGCGCGGATCCAGCCTTCGCCACCTGCTGGACGAAGACGTCTTCGAGCGTGGTGTGAAGGGGCGAGACGGAGAGCAGCGCCGCGCCAGACGCCGAGAGCTCCGCGACGAACGGCTCGGGCCGCGTACCGGCCGGTAGCTCGAACGTGTATCGGCCCTCCGCGACCGAGGTGGCTCTGATGCCCCTGGCGCCGAGCGTCGCAAGCAGGCTCGCGGCGACGCCGGTCATCACGACCTCCCAGCCGTGAATCTCGACGCCGGCCATGTCCTGCAGGCGGCCGATCGTGGCGAGCCGTCCCCCCGCGACGATCGCCACGCGGCTGCAGAGCGATTCCGCGTCCGACAGGATGTGCGAGCTGAAGAAGATTGTCGTGCCGCGGTCGCGCAGCTTGAGGATCAGCGCGCGGACGTCGCGCCGGCCGAGCGGATCGAGCCCCGACATGGGCTCGTCCAGAAAGATCACCTCGGGATCGTTGACGAGCGCCTGGGCGATCCCTACGCGCTGGATCATGCCCTTCGAGTACTTGCGGAGCTGCAGGCGCCGCTCGGCGCCGAGGCCGACCTCGTCGAGCAGCCGCCCGGCGCGCGCGCGGCAGTCGGCCGCGGCGTACCCGAACAGCGATGCGAAGTACGTCAGCACTTCCTCGGCCGTCAGGTTGTCGTAGAAGTACGGGTTCTCGGGGAGGTATCCGATCCGCCGACGCACCTCGAGGTCGCCGACGGGCTGCCCGAGGATGGCGGCCCGGCCCGAGGTCGGGAACACGAGCTGCATCAGCAGCTTCAGCGTCGTGGTCTTGCCGGCGCCGTTCGGCCCGAGAAAGCCGAACACCTCGCCGGGCTGGACGGCAAGCGTCAGGCGGTCGAGAGCCCGGTAGGGCCTCGGCCGCCAGAAGCCGACCTTGTAGTCCTTGGTGAGTTCGTCGGTCTCGATCGCAGCGGTCATGCCTGTACGGCGATCCTCACGAGCCGGTCCGGCCGAACTGAAGCGCTGTGTCAGTCGTAGGGCCGAACTTTAGTTCGGCCAACTCAATGCTTCAGCTCGTAGGCAATCGCCTGATCAAAGTACTCGGGCTTGACGATCGGAATCCTTACCCCGTTGATGAAAAATGTTGGCGTGGCGTGCACCTGCAGGGCGGCGCCCATGGCGATGTCGCTCTTCACCAGCTCGAGGACCTTCGGGTACTGCGTGTCGAAGTCGGTGACGCCGCCCACGCTGCGCACCGCCTGCTTGACCAGCTCCGGCGTCAGCTGCGGCTGGTTGCCAAACAGCCATTCCTCCATCGCCTCGGCCCGGCCCTTGGCGCGCGCCATCCTGACAGCGGCGGCCGCCTCGCACGACGACTGGTGCATGCCCTGGGGCGTGTTCACGTTGCACTCGGGATCCAGCGGGAAATCCTTCGTCACGAACTTGACCTTGCCGGGATACATGCTCTGGTACTTGGCGATGACCGGCTTGTACTGTTCCCACGTCATCCGGCACGGCGGGCACTGGTAGTCGTTGAACTTGACGATCAACACCTTCGCGCCGTCGGTCGGCACGGCGACCGGCACGCGTGGCAGCGACTCGTACCAGCGGTCGAATTCGGTCTGCTGATCGCTGGTGAGCGGCGCCGGCGCCGCGGCCCGCGCCGTGGTGGCGTCCACCTGGCGCGGGAAGAGCGCGACGAGCGCCACCGCGCCCGCGACGAACAGGCCCGTGACCAGCAGGCCGACGGGCGAGCCAGCGAGTGACTTCAGATCACGACGGGCGTTGCGTGGGAGATCGGTCATGGATCCATCCGCAGCCGCGCCGGACACCAGGAAGATGCCCGCGACGGCGACATATGTGATGAGACAGAAGATGCAGTACGTCTTGAGCACAAACAGCGACGCGTACGCGAGATAGAGGACGACGGAGAGGCCCGGCACCGCGAGCGCGAACACATACCCGGGCACGTGGGCGGCAAACTCCGCCGCGCGACGTCCGAGCGCCAGCCCTGCGACCACCAGCAGCGTCACCGACGCGGCCCACACCACGCCGCCGACGGCCACCGGCACGCCGCGAAACGCGCCGTACTGGCTCTCGTAGACCTGCGAGCAACTCCACGTCGCGTTGATGTCGCAGGCGCTGTGATACGTGCGATCGAGCAACAGGTGGTAGTGGATGACGGCGGCGGCCGACGAGGCGCCCAGGGCGAGCAGTGCCAGCAGCAGCAGGGACAGGCCCGCGCGACGGGTCATGCAGAAGCGATGGTACGTGAAGCCGTCCAAAAAGGAAACGGGGAGGCCCGCTCGCGCGAACCTCCCCGTGTGTGGTGCGAGTCCGAGAGGTTACTGGAGAATCTGACCCGACGCCGGCGCACCGATCTGGGCGGCCGTGATGGCGGCCATGTCCCAGTAGATCGCGCCCGAGCCGTTGATGTGGAAGTGGCGCTCACCCGTGCTGCCCTGCGTGATGGGGTCGGCAGTCGCCGCGAAGGTGGCCGCCGTGGTCGTGCCGTTGCAGACCAGCGCGGGCGTGGTCGCCGTGCCAGGCGTCAGCGCGACGGTGTAGCCGCTCTTGAGAGCCGGGTCGGTCGACAGGTCGGCGCTGATGAACGCGTCGCCGCCGGCCGTCGGAGGCGTGAACAGACCCACCATCGAGTCGGCGTAGTTGTTCGCACCGCAGTTGGCGAAGAAGTTCGTCTCGCTGCTGTGGATGGCGCGCAGCGACCCGATCGCCGACGTCTCGTTACCCGACATGCGGGCGCGGAGCAGGCCCGGCACCGCGATGGCGGCGATGATACCGATGATCGCCACGACGATCAGCAGCTCGATGAGCGTGAAACCCTTCTGGTTGCGCAGCTTCATGACTATGTCTCTCCTCGTTGTTTCGTCAGTCTTCCGGACTGAAACCCTTTGATTCCTGCGGGGCTGTTGACAGCCGCCGTCTGGTCGCCAGGACATCTGGCGGCCGTCGACGTCCGGGAGAAAAGCAACCGGGGTGCCACCTTGCCGGCCTCCCCTCGGGAAACCACTTATCGCCTTGCGATGACTCGACTTATCTGACGTCTGACGGCCATATTTGGCTGGTACGTACCAATCAGGATGCCGGTCCACCGACAATCCCTGTCAGCCGCCTTTGGCAGAAAATGTCGACCGCGGCTCGCAAGGGGGCGGCAGAGACTGCCTGCTATTTCAAACGGTACTTCTTGGCGTAGTAGCGGAACGAGCGGAAACTCATGCCGAGCAGCTCCGCCGCACGCACCTGCACCCCGCCGGCCCGCTCCAGGGCCTGCGCCAGGTAGCGCCGTTCCACGTTCTGGACGTGCTGTTCGAGGTCGAATCCGGCTTCGGGCAGCGACGCCACGTCTCCAGGCGCCGAGGAGGTGGGATCTATGGTACCCCGGATCTGCGGCGGCAGGCTCTCGGCCAGGATCGCCGGCGTCCGCTCCAGGGCCACGGCCCGCTCGATCACGTTCTCGAGCTCGCGGATGTTGCCGGGCCAGTGGTACCGCTCGAGCAGCGCCATCGCCTCGCGCGTGACGCCGGTCACGGTCTTCCCCATCTGCTCCCGGTACTTCGCGAGGAAGTGCTCGGCGATGAGCGGGATGTCTTCCCGCCGCTCGCGCAGCGCGGGCAGCTGAATCGGGATGACGTTGATCCGGTAGTAGAGGTCCTCGCGGAACCGCCCTTCCGAGACGAGCTTCGGCAGGTCCTGGTTGGTCGCCGCCACCACGCGGATGTCAGCGCTGATCTCCTCGGTCCCCCCGACGCGGCGGAACTTCCGCTCCTGCAGGACCCGCAGCAGCTTGACCTGCATCATCGGCGTCATCTCGCCGATCTCGTCGAGGAAGATCGTCCCGAACTCGGCTACTTCGACCAGGCCCTTCTTGGTCGATTCCGCGCCGGTGAAGGCGCCGCGCATGGCCGAAGAGCTCCGATTCGAGTAGCGTCTCGGGCAGCGCCCCGCAGTTCAGCGCGACGAACGGCCGATCGCGGCGCAGCGAGTGGAAGTGCAGCGCGCGGGCGACCAGCTCCTTGCCCGTGCCCGACTCGCCGGTGACGAGGACGGTGCTGGTGGTCTTCGCCACCGACTCGATCAGATCGAACACGGCGAGCATCGTGGAGCTGCGGCCGATGATGCCAGCCATGACGTGCGGCTGGTTGAGCGCTCGCTTCAGCAGCACGTTCTCCTGCCGCAGCTGCCGCGCCTCGACCTTCTCGCGCACCTTGAGCTTCAGCTCGTCGACGTCGAACGGCTTGATCAGGTAGTCGCACGCGCCGAGCCGCATCGCCTCGACAGCCGTCTCGGTGCTCGCAAACGCCGTCATCATGATCGCGGGCAGCGACGCGTCGGCGGCCTTCGCCGCGCGCAGCACCTCGACGCCGCTCATGTCGGGCATCTTGATGTCGGAGATGACGAGATCGACCGCACCCTTCGCGAGCACGTCGAGCGCCGCCTGCCCGTTCTCGGCGACGACGACCTCGTACCCCTCGCGCTTCAGGACGATGGCCAGCAGCTCCCGGATCGAGCGCTCGTCGTCGGCGACCAGCACGCGGGCAGTCCGCTCGCGCGACGCCTCGCGCGGCTCCTGCGGAGCCTGCGGCCACGGACCGGGAACCAGCTTCTGGGATCTCATCGGGAAAGGGTCGCCCTGTGGATATCTCTCGGTAGTACTCGGCACGTCGCCATCCGGCCATCAGCGCTCATCGCCGGAGACCTCCGGCAATGGGCTGTAGCTCCGCACCTTGCGCATCCGGCTTCGCGCCGGTCGGCGCTACGGCGGACAAGCCTTGCGCACCTGTCGCACCTTGCGCACCTTGCGCACCCTGCGCACCTGCCGCACCTTGCGCACCTTGTGGCAGCCTCGCGGTCACCGTCGTGCCCTTGCCCAGTTCGGACTCCACCCGCACCTCGCCGTGATGGTCGCTGACGATGCGGTGGACGATGGCGAGGCCGAGACCGGAACCGCGGGGAAAGGAGCCGTGGAACGGCTGGAACAGCGTGTCGAGCTGATCGGGCGCGATGCCGACGCCTTCATCGGCCACCTCGATGGCGATGCGCGTCTCCCCCGTCTCGGTCCCCTCGTCTGCGCGCGCGCGCAGCACCAGCCGGCCGCCCTCGGGCATGGCCCGCAGGCCGTTGGTGGCCAGGTTCCACACCACCTGCCGGATCTGCCCGTCGTCGCCATCGACGATCGGACCGGCGTCGGGCGCGTCGACCTCGATGCGATGCGCGGCGAGCACCTCGGGGCTGTTGCGAAGCAGGATGGCCGTATCGCGCAGCAGGCGGCCGGCGTCGACCGGCCCGGCATTGAGCGGCTGCGGGCGCGCGTAGGACAGGAACGAGCGAATCGTGTCGTTCAGCCGATCCGACTCGCGCATGACGATGTCCATCAGGCCCGCCTGCTCGTTCGAGAGGTTCAGCTCGGCGCGCAGAACCTGAATCGAGCCGCGCATCGAGGCCAGCGGATTCCGAATCTCGTGCGCGATGCCCGCCGCCATCTCGCCGACGGCCGCCAGGCGCTGACGAGTGCGCGCCTCGCGCTCCAGGCGGCGCATCTCGGTGACGTCCTGGAAGGTCAGCAGGAAGCCCGCGTGGCCGTCGGGTGTCACCAGGTGCGTCGCGCTGAGGCCGAACTCGACAATGGCGCCATCGCCGGTGCGATAGCTGTAGTCGGCACGACGCGCGCGCTCGCCGCCCAGGTTGCGCGCCAGCACGCCGTTGAACTCCTCGGGCAGCTGCAGGACGTCGGCGACCCTCATCCCCACCACGTCGGTCGCGCCCCGGCCGACGATGGCTTCAGCGGCGCGGTTGAACGTCAGGATGCGGCCCGCGCGGTCGGTCGTCACGAGACCGCTCGTCATGCTGTCGATGACGTGCTGATTGAAGGCCTGCAAATCGGCCAGCGCCAGCGATGCGTCTTCGAGCCGCGCGTTCGCGTTCTGCAGGCGTTCTGCGAGCGACCCGGCGAGCAGCGCCACTGCCACCAGTGCGATGGCGTCGGCGCCGACGGCCAGCGTGGCCACGCGCAACGGGGGCAGCAGCGGCCGCAGGTCGTGCATCCACAGGCCCCCGATGTAGCCCGGTCCGCCCATGTAGGCCGCGACGGCCACCGCCCCGTAGAGGCCCGCGCTCAGTATCGCCACGCGCAGGCTGCCCCAGCGGAACTTGAGCGACGCCACTCCGATGATCGGCAGGACGTAGAGCAGGGCGAAGTAGCTGGCGACGCCGCCCGTGAAGTAGATGAAGGCAGTGACCGTGCAGGCGTCGAGGGCAAACTGCAGGTCGATCAGCCACGGCGACCGATCGACGTAGCTGAGTGAGGTGACATACAGCACGCTCAGGCTGTACGTCAGGCCGATCAGGAAGAAGAACGGATCGATTGGCAGTGAGCCCGGCTTCGTGATCTGGAGGATCACGGCCGAGCCCATCAGCAGCGTGCTGACACAGACGCGGGCCCAGATGAGCCAGATCAGGCGGCGCCGGCGCTCGGATCCCGCCACGTGGGGTTGCGCTCCCTAACCGGCCAGCTTGCTGATCAGGTCGAAGATCGGCAGGTACATGGCGATGACGATGCCGCCTACGATCAGGCCGAGAAATGCGATCATGACCGGCTCGAGGAGCGTCAACATTCCCGCAACCGCGGTGTCCACTTCCTCTTCGTAGAACTCGGCGATCTTGCCGAGCATCGTGTCGAGCGCGCCCGTGGTTTCACCAACGCCGATCATCTGCACGACCATCGACGGGAAGACGGTGGTCTCCCGCAGCGGCTGAGCGATGCTGTTGCCGCCTTCGATGCTCTTCCGCGTCGCCAGGATGGCGTCTTCGACGATGGCGTTGCCGGACGTCCTCGCCGTGATCTCGAGGCCGTCGAGAATCGGGACGCCCGAGGCGATGAGCGTCGCCAGCGTGCGGCAGAACCGCGCCACGGCGATCTTGCGCATGATGAGGCCGAGCACGGGCAGCTTCAGTATGATCGCGTCGATCACGTGCCGGCCCTTCTCGGTGGCGTAGTACGCCTTGAACGCCCAGCCGAGCGCCCCAAGACCCACGAGCCCCATCCAGCCGAACCTCACGATCAGATCGCTCAGCTTGATGACGATGCGCGTGGGCAGCGGGAGTTCGGCGCCCAGCGAGGCGAACATGCCGGCAAAGGTGGGAATGACCTTCCAGAGGATGGCGGCCACGACCACGCCGGCGATCACGACGACCGCCACGGGGTAGACCATGGCGGACTTGACCTGACTCTTCAGCTTGACGGCCTTCTCGATGTAGGTGGCCAGGCGCTTGAGGATCGTGTCGAGGATGCCGCCTGCCTCGCCCGCCGCCACCATGTTGGTGAACAGCGCGTCGAACGCCTTCGGGTGTTTCCGCATCGCGTCGGCCAGCGACTGGCCGTTCTCGACGTCGGCGCGGACCTGCAGAATCGTGGCGCCGAAGTTCGGGTCGGGATCCTGGCTGCCGAGGATCTCGAGACACTGGACCAGCGGGAGGCCGGCGTCGATCATGACCGAGAACTGGCGCGTGAAGATGGCGAGGCTCTTGGGCGACGCCGACTTCCCGAGCTTGCCCTTCTTCGGCGCGACGTCGGCCTTGGCCTTGACCGGAGAGACCTTGGTGACGAGCACCTGCTCGCGACGGAGCATGGCGACGACCGCGTCGATCGTGTCGCCAACGCGCTCACCCGTCACGGTTTCGCCGGATCTGGTCCGGCCGCTGAACGCAAAAGTGGGCATTGCTGAGATCCTCGTCCCTCGTCCTTCGTCCCTCGTCCTTCGTCCCTCGTCCTTCGTCCCTCGTAATTCGGCCTTATCTATTACCTATCGGCCGCACGGCCGCTGGCCGCAGTGGCCGGCCTGACAAACCGGCGCCAGGCACGATCCCCACCCCGCGGTTGATCATTTCCTGCAGCTCGTCCCGGTTCGAGCTGGCCAGAAGTGCCGTTTCCAGCGTGATCTTCCCGGCGAGGTGCAGGCTGGCCAGCGACTGGTTGCCCGTCTGCATGCCGACCTTCTCCTGGCCGGTCTGCATGGCGGAGTAGATCTGGTGAACCTTGTCTTCGCGAATCAGGTTTCGGATCGCCGGCGTCGGCACCATGATCTCGAGCGACACCACGCGGCCGCCGCCCACCTTGGGCAGCAGCGCCTGACAGACGATGCCTTCGAGGACCAGCGACAGCTGCGTCCGGATCTGTCCCTGCTGATGGGCGGGGAAGACATCGATGATGCGGTTGATCGTCTGGGCCGCCGAGTTCGTGTGCAGGGTCGCCAGCGTCAGGTGGCCCGTCTCGGCGATGCGCAGGGCCGACTCGATCGTCTCGAGGTCGCGCATCTCGCCGATGAGCACGACGTCGGGGTCTTCACGCAGGGCCGCGCGAAGGGCGAGCGAGAAGCTCTGGGTGTCGCTGTGAACCTCGCGCTGGTTCACGAGACAGCCTTTGTGGCCGTGGATGTACTCGATCGGATCCTCGATCGTGATGATGTGTTCCCTGCGCTCGGTGTTGATCTTGTCGAGCATCGCGGCGAGCGTCGTCGACTTGCCGCTGCCCGTGGGACCGGTGACCAGCACCAGACCGCGCGGACGGTCGGCGAGCGTGGCGAGCACCTGCGGCAGGTTCAGCTCCTCGAACGTGCGGATGCGCTCGGGGATGAGACGGTAGACGGCCGCGACGGCGCCGCGCTGGTTGAACATGTTGCAGCGGAAGCGCGCGAGTCCCTTGATGCCAAACGAGAAGTCGAGCTCGAGCGTCTCCTCGAAGCGCTTCTTCTGCTGGTCGGTCAGGACGCTGTAAGCGAGCTGCTTCGTGTCGGCCGGTGAAAGCTCCGCCGTGTCGAGCCGCTGGAGCTTGCCGTGCACGCGCACCTGCGGCGGCGTGGCCGTCGTCAGGTGCAGGTCGGACCCGTTGAGTTCCACCGTCGTCTTCAGCAGTTCGGGTAGGGTTTGCATGTTTGGCTCGCTTCGCTCGATTTCACTTCACGGTCTCAACTCTGCAACTCTGCAACTCTGCAACTCTGCAACTCTGCAACCGTTACTTGACCGTCTCCCTGGCGACCTCTTCTATCGTCGTGAGCCCCGCCTTCACCTTGATCAGGCCGCTCTGGCGGAGCGTGATCATCCCCTCGTCGATCGCCTTGCGCCGCAGCTCGAGAGCCGAGGCGCCGACGAGAACGAGCTCACGAAGTTCATCGGTGACTTCCATCACTTCGTACAGGCCTACGCGGCCCTTGTAGCCGGTGTTGTTGCATTTCTCGCAGCCGGCGCCGTGCATCGGCGTGACGGACTGCGCATCCTCGGGCGAGTAGCCGGCCTGAATCAGGGCCTGTGGCGGCATGTGCTGCGGCTGCTTGCAGTTGCTGCAGACGCGGCGCACGAGGCGCTGCGCGCAAATCAGGTTGACGGAGCTGGCAACGAGGAACGGCTCGATGCCCATGTTCATCAGCCGGTTCACCGTGCTCGGCGCGTCGTTGGTGTGCAGCGTGGAAAGCACCAGGTGGCCGGTGAGCGCGGCCTTGACGGCGATCTCGGCCGTCTCGAAGTCGCGGATCTCGCCGACCAGGATGATGTTGGGGTCCTGGCGCAGGAAGCTTCTGAGGGCAGCGGCGAAGTTGAGGCCGATGTTCTCGCGGACCTGGACCTGGTTGACGCCGACGAGGTTGAACTCGACCGGGTCTTCCGCCGTCATGATGTTGGTCTCGAGCGTGTTGATGCGCGAGATCGACGAGTAGAGCGTGTTCGTCTTGCCGCTGCCCGTGGGTCCCGTCACGAGCACCATGCCCCACGGCTTCTGGATCGCCAGCTCGAATTTGGCGAGCGACTCGGACTCGAACCCGAGCCGCGTCATGTCGAGCATCAGCTTGTCCTTGTCGAGGAGACGCAGGACGATCTTCTCGCCGAACAGGGTCGGCAGGCAGCTGACGCGGAAGTCGATGTCCTTGGCGACGCCGTTGTCGGCGAAGCGGATCTTGATGCGGCCGTCCTGGGGCAGGCGCTTCTCGGCGATGTCGAGCTTCGCCATGATCTTGATGCGCGAGGTGATCGCATCCCGGAACTTCATCGGCGGCGCCATGATGCTGTAGAGGATGCCGTCGACGCGGTACCTGACCCGGTACTCCTTCTCGTAAGGCTCGACGTGGATGTCGCTCGCGCCTTTCTGGATGGCCGACATCAGGATGACGTTGACCAGCTTGATGACCGGCGCCTCTTCGCCCTGCCGCTGCAGCGCCTCGGCGCTGATCTCCTCGAGCTCGGAGAGCACCTCGACGTCGCCCGCGTCGAGGGGCATCTCCTCGAGCGCCCGGGTCGCGGCGTCGAGCGCGCTCGGGTTCACTGCCTGCTCGCCAGTCTTCGGCTTGGTGGGGTAGTACTTCTCGAGGGCATCGTTGACCGCGCCGTCGCTGGCCACGACCGGCTCGACGTTGTACCCCGTCATGAACTTGATGTCGTCCATGGCGAAGACGTTGGTCGGGTCGGTCATCGCGATCGTCAGCGTGGCGCCGGCACGCGAGAGCGGGATGATCTGGTACTTCTGGGCGGTCTCCGGCGGGATCAGCTTGATGACGGCCGGATCGATCTCGAACTGCTGGAGGTTGATGGAGGGAACGCCGTACTGCTTGCTCAGCAGCGCCGTGAGTTCCTCGTCCTTGGCGAATCCGAGCTTGACCAGAATCAGGCCGAGTTTGCCCCCGTTGGCCTTCTGGTAGGCCAGCACTTCCTGCAGTTGCTCAGGGGTGATGCGCTTCTCTTTGAGAAGCAATTCGCCGATGCGGACGGGCATGTGAACGCGCGCTTCAGTCTTCAGATTCCGTTCAAAACATCACGTGGGCGGAGAGCCCCCAGCCGCGGGATGCGCGATCCGCGCCCCCGACTGCCTGGCCTTCGACCCAGAGGCCGCCACTCAACATCACGCTGGCGCCGCCCGCGACCGCCGGCCGCGCATCGTCCACGGTGCTGACGTGGAGGCCGCCTCGGAGTCCCACACGCCGGTTTCGGATCCAGCGCTCGACGCCCACGGCGAGTTCCCGCCGATCGCCGATCGGCGTCCGTTCGCGCGTCAGATCCGCGTCACACGCCACGGTCCACACCTGCCGTCCTGCCCGGTCCGCATCGCCGACGACAGCGACACCGACACGGACTGCTCGGTCTACCCGCCACACCAGGCCGTCGTCGGCCCGGTACTCGGGGGCCGCCAGATTGCGTGCCGCCACGCCCACCCTCACTCGCGACAGGCGCAGCAGCGCGCCCAGATCCACGTCGCCGTGCGTCGACTCCGGGCCACTGACGTCCCCGACCGCGTCGAGCGCCGCATCCGGGTCGGTCGCCGACGCCGGAACGGTAGCGACACTGCCCCGCACGAGCCGGACCGTTCCGCCAACGACGAGGGCGTCCCCGATTGACTGGACGAGGCTGACGCCGAACTGCTGGCTCAGGAGCGACCGTGCGAGCGGGGCGGTCCCCGGATCTTGTCGGCCGGGACCCACCTGCGCTGTAGTCGGCTCGAGGCCGGACTGCCGTACGCGGAAGTAGCTCACGCCGACGGCCGGGAAGGCGAACGCGAGGCCGAAACTGCCATTGCGCGCGCCTGCACTCGTTACAGAAATCGGCGTTGGCTGCGGGTCGATGAACCCGTCCGATTGAAAATCGACAACGCCGTCTACAATCAGCGAGTTAGGAAGGCCCGCCGGATTCCACCACGTCGCCGACGCGTCGTCGGCGACGGCGACGAAGGCGCCGCCCATGCCGCGGGCGCGGCTGCCGACGAGATTGAAGGACTGCGCGGCGAGCACGGATGGCAGGCCGAACAGGAGCAGAAGCACCAGCGGGGGCAGGAGGACTGTCCCCCGTACCGGTACCTTGGGGACTGTCCCCCGTACAATTCGAGGGGGACAGTCCCCTCTGTACGTACCCGGATGTGATATCATATTGATAGCATCACTAGTGTTCGCTTTCGGGAAACAACCTCGGCGTGTGCGGCGTATATACAATCAGTTCTTTTCGTCCCAGAGCGGTCCCCTGACAAACAGCTACCCCCACCACGACAACTGGTGCGCACAACCAGGGAAGGTCCGTCATGACTGACCAGGTCGCCACGGGGGCGATTGCCGCCCCCGCCTCGAGCAACGTGTTTGCCCGTCTGGCCGGTGCCATCCTCTCTCCGCGTGAAACGTTCGCCGCGATTGTGGCGCAGCCGAAGTGGCTGGGCGCGATGGCGGTCGTGACGCTCACTATCGCCGTGGCGCAGTACGGCTTCCTGAGCACGCAAGTCGGACAGGACGCGATGGTCGATCAGCAGATGCGTCAGACCGAGCGATGGACCGGCAACCTCACCCAGGAGCAGATCGACGGCATCGAGCGGCGCGCTCCGCTGGGCAAGTACTTCGCGCTCGGGGGCACGATCATCTTCGTGCCCGTCATCAGCTTCATCGTCGCAGGCATCCTGTTCGGGGTGTTCAATGCCCTGCTCGGCGGCGACGCGAGCTACAAGCAGGTGCTGGCAATCAACGCGCACGCCGGCGCGGTCAGCATCGTGCAGACGATCTTTGTCGTGCCGCTGAACTACTTCCGGGAGTCGGTGTCGAGCGCCACGAACCTCGGCGTCTTCGTGCAGTTTCTCGACGACACCAACTACGTGGCGCGAGTGCTCGGGTGGTTCGACCTGTTCATCATCTGGAACCTGATTGTAACGGCCATCGGCCTGGGCGTGCTCTACAAGCGCAAGACCGGGCCGATCTTCTGGTCGCTCATGGCCGTCTACGCGGTGATCGCGCTGGTCGGCGCCGCCCTCATCAAGGGGTAGGTCCGAGGTGTCACGGGGTCGCAGGGTCCAATAGCAGGTGGGGCCGGGCTTCAGCCCGGCCAGGAGGCGTGCTCGCGTGTTCCGGAAGAAGTGGTTCATCGCTCTCATTGTGATCGTCCTGCTCGGCGCGGTGGCCGGCGCGAACTTCTATTTCAAGAAGAGCGACGCCGTCACCATCAACGCCGAACCGGTGAAGAAGCGCGACCTGGAAGCGATCGTCACCGCCTCAGGCACCATCCAGGCGAAGCGCTTCGTGAACATCAGCGCGGTGCAGATGGGCCGCGTGACCCGGCTGGCCGTGGAAGAAGGCGATCGCGTGAAGGCGGGCCAGTTTCTTCTCGAGATCGATCCGAACGCGCTGCGCGGGACGGTGGAGCGCGGCGAGGCCGCGGTGGCAGCGGCGCGGGCCGGCCTGGCGCAGGCCCGCGCGAACATCGAAACGGCGAAGGCGAACCTGCAGCTGGCGCGCGACCAGGTGAAGCGTCAGCGCGACTTGTGGGCCCAGCAGCTGACCACGAAAGAGAACCTCGATCGCGCGGAGAACGATCTGAAGGTCCGCGAGACGGAGCTGCAGGCGCGCGAGACCGACGTGAGCTCGCGTGATCAGATGATCAAGCAGGAAGCGGCCTCGCTGGACACCAGCCGGTACAACTTGAGGCAGGTGACGCTGATCGCGCCCTTCGACGGCATCGTGACGCGCCGCAACATTCAGGAGGGCGAAAACGTCGTCGTCGGCACGATGAACAACGCCGGCACCCAACTGCTCACCGTGGCCGACATGTCGATCATTCAGGCCGAGGTCGAGGTGGACGAGACCGACATCCCGTCGGTGCATTTCGGACAGACGGCCAAGATCACCATCGACGCGCTGCCGGACCGCACCTTCACCGGCAAGGTCGCCGAGATAGGCAACAGCCCGATCCAGCAGACCACGGCCACGTCGGCGGGCCAGCAGGCGACGAACTTCAAGGTGAAGGTTGTGATCGACGGGCAGATCCCGGAGGTCCGCCCCGGCTTCACCTGCTCTGCGAAGATCACCACGGCCACCCGCGCGCAAGTGCTGTCCGTGCCCATCCAGGCGATGGCCGCCCGTGAGGTCGTCTTCGATCAGTCCGGCGCGATCGTGCGCGAGCAGAAAGACCCAAAGGCGAAGCGGCGGCCCAAGGCGACCGATGCGGGTTCACAGCCTCAGGTCGAGCTGAAGCCCGGGCAGACGCGCAAGGAAGTGGAAGGCGTCTTCACGATCGTCAACACGAAGGAAGCGCTGTTCGTCCCCGTGAAGGTTGGCATCGCCGGCGACAAGTATTTCGAGGTACTCTCGGGTCTGAAGGACGGCGATCAGGTCATCACGGGACCGTTCAACCAGGTGCGCAACCTGAAGGACGGCGACGAAGTGAAGATCGAGACGAAGGATAAGGACAAGAAAAAGACGTAGCCCGTTAGTCCGTTAGTCCGTTAGTCCGTTAGTCCGAGCATGACTCCAATCCTCGACGCGATCGGCATCGCGCTCTCCTCCATCTGGGTGAACAAGATTCGTTCGCTCATGATGGTGCTCGGCAACATCGTGGCGGTGTCCTCGATCATCGCCGTCGTGTCGCTGCTGCAGGGGATGAACACCTACGTCGCCGACGCGATCCTGAAGGATGTCGGCGTGGGCACGTTCAAAGTGGAGAAGATCGGCGTCATCACCGACGAAGAGGAAGAGCGCACGGCGTGGCGCCGGAACCCCAACGTGACCATGCTGGATGCCCGGGCCATCGAATCATTCGATCCGACCCTGATCGACGCCGTGATGGCCGAGTCCGGCGCGCGCGCCAACATCAGCTGGGGCGACACGACGCTCGAGGCGACGCAGGTGCGCGGCGTGACGGCCGATTACGAGGAGTTCAGCGGCTACGCGGCCGAGACCGGGCGATTGCCGACGCGGATGGAGGTCGACCGCGCGCGCAACGTCGCCGTGCTGGGCTGGGAGACCGCCGACAAGCTGTTCAAGGACCACAATCCGATTGACCGGTCCATCCAGGTCAACGGGATGCACTTCATCGTGCTCGGCGTCAGCGAGAAGAAGGGGTCGGTCTTCGGCAACTCGCAGGACGAGTTCGTCCTGATCCCGCTCGGCGCGTTCCAGCGGCTGTTCGGGTCGCGACGATCGCTGGAGATCACCGTGAAGCCGGCGCAGCCCGAGCTGGTGGAGCCGGCGATGGACGCCGCGCGCGTGGCGCTGCGCGTGAAGCGGCACCTGCGACCGCGCGATGCCGACAACTTCGGCATGTACACGTCCGACACGCTGATGAGCCTGTGGAAGACGTTCTCACAGGGCGCCTTCTCGATCCTCATCGGCGTCGTCTCGCTGTCCCTCGTCGTCGGCGGCATCGTCATCATGAACATCATGCTGATGGTGGTGTCCGAGCGGACGCGCGAGATCGGGCTGCGCAAGGCGCTCGGCGCCAAGCGGCGCGACATCGTCTGGCAGATCCTCACCGAGTCGACGACGCTGTCGATGGTGGGGGGGCTGCTGGGGACGCTGTTCGGCTTCGGCGTCGCGATGCTGGTGGCCACGCTCACGCCGATTCCGGCCCGGCTCGAACCCTGGTCGGTGCCGCTCGGACTCGGGATGACGGCTGTGGTGGGCATGTTCTTCGGCCTGTATCCCGCCATCCGCGCCGCCTCGCTCGACCCGATCGAGGCGCTGAGGAAGGAATAGATGGCGCGCCTCCGGGTCGGCCTGCTCGCGGAAGTCCTGTCGATGGCCGTCGACACGCTGCTGAACAACAAGCTGCGATCGGCGCTGACGGTGCTCGGGGTGGTCATCGGCGTGACGTCGATCGTCGGCATGACCTCCCTCATCCGCGGCTTCGGCGACCAGTTCGAGGCGCTGATCAACCAGCTTGGCGCCAACACCGTCTACATCGCCAAGTTCAGCATCAGCAGCTTCGCGAGCGGGAAGGGCTTCCTCGAGGTGATCAAGCGGCCCAACATCACCGAGGAAGATGGCCGAGCCATCAAGGCCAGCGCGCCCTCGGCCATGATCGTGGGGTGGCAGCTTGGCAACGGCCCCGGCTCGGACCCGCAGCGACTGTCGTATCGGGGTATCTCGACGAAGCTGATTCCCGTGATCGGTTCCTCGGCCAACTTCGCCGACATCAACTACATCGGGATGGACTCGGGCCGGTTCTTCAGCCCCTTCGAGGTGGATCACCGGCGCAACGTGATGGTGCTGGGCTACAGCGTGGCGCAGACGCTGTTTCCCGCGACCGATCCGCTCCTCAAGAACGTGCGAATGAATGAGGAGGAGTTCACCGTCATCGGCGTGATGGCCAAGCGCCCCAGCCTGCTCGGTGGCGACCCCGATGCGTTCGCGGTGATTCCGGTAACGACCTACGACAAGTCGTTCGACACCCCCCGGATCCGAGGCTACTTGCAGCGGTTCCTGTTCATGGGCGTCGTCGCATATCCTGGCGTGCCGCGCCAGCAGCTGATCAACGAAGTGCAGGAAGTGATGCGCGCGCGGCACCGGCTGAAGGTCGATCAGGAGAACGACTTCGACATCCTGACCTCCGACACCATCATGAACATCTTCGACCAGTTCACGCGCGCGATCTTCCTGGCGCTCGTGGTGATCTCGTCGATCGCGCTCATGGTGGGCGGCATCGGGGTGATGGCCATCATGACCATCTCGGTGACCGAGCGGACGCGCGAGATCGGCATCCGCAAGGCGCTGGGCGCGCGGCGGCGGGAAATTCTGTGGCAGTTCCTGCTCGAGGCCGTCTTCCTGACCTCGATCGGGGGGCTGCTCGGGATCGCATTCGGCAGCCTCATCGGCCTGGTCGTGCACCTGTTGGCGGGCTTCCCCGTCTCACTGCCGTGGTGGTCCTACGCCATCGGCATCGGCTTTTCGGCGAGCGTCGGCATCTTCTTCGGGCTGTGGCCCGCGTTCAAGGCGTCGCGGCTGGATCCGATTGAAGCGCTGCGCTACGAGTAGCGCTCCGCCACGGAGCCGCGGAGAACACGGAGAAATACGTACACAGAGGCACGGAGATCACGGAGACATCAAGGGGCTGTCCCACGCTTCACGCTGACAGCGTGGCATGAGCCTCCGAGCGCTCCGCGTGCCCCGTGTACGTAATCCGGTGTTTTTGGCAGGCGTAGGGCCGAACTTCAGTTCGGCCTGGCAAGCAGATCTCCGTGGCGACCTCAGACACCCAGCCGCTGAACGAGCTGCTCCACTTCCCTCCGCAGGAACTGGAACGACGGGATCACGAACAGCAGCTCCTGCATGCGCGACGAGTCGTACTCGGTCGCGATCACCTCGTCGGTCACGAAGGGCCGATGTTCGACGTTCGATGACAGCGAGAACGGGATCTCGCCCATCGACGAGAGGATGCCGGCGCCGAAGATCTTCGTCTCCCCTGCTTCCTCGATCAGCCCGAACTCCACCGAGAACCAGCTCAGTCGCTTGAGTGCCAGCACGTGGTCGCCGGATTTCACGCGCACGGCGGCCTTGCCTATCAGCGTGAGCAGCTCCGCGTAGTCGTGGTTCACCAGCGGCGGCACGTGCCCGAGGCAGTCGTGAATCATGTCGGGTTCGGGCGTGAACTCCGGCTTGCTGCCGTGACGGATGAACTGCGTGACGGGGAACCCGCGCTCGGCGATGTACGAGTAGAACGTGCGGTACGGAATCGGCCCTTCCGCCGGGACCAGGTGCATGCCGCTCATCTGCTCGATGCGTGCGCTCAGATGCCGCAGCTGCGGGATCTCGTCCTCGCTGATCCCGAGATCGCGCTTGGCCTGCAGGTAAATGCTGCTGGCGTGCTGGACGTGCAGGGCGTCGAGCTTCGGTGAGACCTCCCGCCAGATGCGCTGCTCCTCGTCCGTGTAGGCGATGAGCGGCGGGCCGAGCCGCTTCAGCCGGTGCTCGCGGCACAGCGCAAACAGCTCGCGGCGCCGCTGGATGTACGCCTCATCGCCGAGCCCCGGATGTCCCGGCTCCAGCTCCAGTTCAGCAATGTCGGGCGGATTGGCGTAAACGTCGTTCTCGGACGCGGCGGGCGTGGGCACCTCGTTCATTCGGGGTCTCGGGTTCCCTTCAGCGAATGAAATCAGAAGTGTTCGTAATCGTTTCCATAAGGATACCAGTTCATTTCTGCCGGTCAAGACCCCCTGAGCTGGTATAGGATGCGCCTCAGGAGCACACTGGTCAGACCGGATCTCGTTAACGTATTCGTCGCGCACTCGTAACGGCCCCTGGGCCTCCGCCCGGGAGCGGAGGATACCCGCCATGAAGGCCTACGACACAGGCAGCATCCGCAACGTCGCTGTAATCGGCCACAGCGGTGCGGGCAAGACCCAGCTGGTTGCTGCCCTCCTGTTCACCGCCGGTGCTACGCCCCGGCTTGGCCGGGTGGACGATGGCACAACGCTGACCGACTACGACGAAGAAGAGATCGCCCGCAAGCACACGCTCTCGGCTTCGCTCGCCTGGGCCGAGTGGAACAAATCCAAAATCAACATCATCGACACGCCCGGCATGGGCAACTTCCTCGCGGACGCGCGCGCGGGCCTGCGTGTTGCCGACGCCGCGCTGCTCGTGGTCGATGCCGTGTCAGGCGTCGAGGTACAGACCGAGAAAGTGTGGGCGGAAGCCGAGTCGATGAGCCTGCCGCGGCTCGTCGTCGTGAGCCGCCTCGATCGCGAGCGCGCCAGCCTCGATCGGACGCTGACCTCGCTGCGCGAGTTCTGCAGCCGCACAGTCGTGCCGATCCAGATGCCCATCGGCGAGGAACGAGGGTTCACCGGCGTCGTCGATCTCGTGTCGATGAAGGCCTGGACGTTCGCGGCCGACGGCAGCGGCAAGGCCTCGGAAGGCCCGGTGCCCGCCTCGCTTGCCGAGCAGGCCGGCGCCGCGCGCGACGCGCTCATCGAGATGGTCGCCGAGGCCGACGATGCGCTGATGGAAAAGTTCTTCGAGTCGGGCACGCTGTCTCAGGAGGAGCTTCTGTCCGGCCTGCGTACGGCGACGCTCGCTGGCAGGATCTTCCCGCTGGTCTGCGCCTCGGGCCTGCTCAACGTCGGCGTGCAGCCGCTGCTCGACGCGGTGGTCGGGTACCTCCCTTCTCCGCTCGAGCGTCCGCTGACGGCGAAGAGCTCGAAGACCGGCGAAGAGGTCAGCGTCACGCCCGATCCGGCGGCGCCGTACGCGGCCTTCGTCTGGAAGACGGTGGCCGATCCGTTCGCGGGCCGCATCACGCTCTTCCGCGTCGCCACGGGCACGCTGAAGTCCGACGCCAACGTCCACAACCTGACGCGCGACACGAGCGAGCGCCTCGGCCACCTGACGATGATGCAGGGCAAGACGCCGACGAGCGTCGCCGAGATCCGCGCGGGCGATCTCGGCGCGGTGGCGAAGCTGAAGGACACGCTGACCAACGACACGCTGGCCGAGAAGAACGGCCTGTCGTTTGCGCCGATCGCGTTTCCAGAGCCCGTCCTCTCTTACGCCATCGAGCCAAAGAGCCGCGGCGACGAGGACAAGATCAGCAGCGCGATGCACCGGCTGGAGGAAGAGGATCCGACCATCCGTTACGCGCGGGATCCGCAGACGCACGAGCTGCTGCTGTCCGGTCAGGGCCAGCTGCACATCGAGGTCACCGTCGCGAAGCTGAAGCGCCGGTTCGGCGTCGAGGTGAACCTGAAGCCGCCGCGGATTCCGTATCGCGAGACGATCACGGCGGCTGCCGAAGCGCACGGCCGTCACAAGAAGCAGACGGGCGGGCACGGGCAGTTCGGCGATTGCAAGATCCGGATGCAGCCGATGCCGCGTGGAAGCGACTTCGAGTTCGAGGACG
>UEXX01000584.1_pt1 | contig 26972 bp, 18 predicted proteins | sample 4301161 | NCBI WGS metagenome assembly UEXX01 (sample SAMEA4773179, study PRJEB27434) | metagenome | biome: 2259; feature: agricultural soil; material: soil | place: USA | collected 2014-09 | depth 0.25 m
CGCGAAACCTGGGTGGTTCCGGAAACGGGGGCGAAGGCCTCGCGGCAACGCCGGTGAGGCCATGTCGCTGGGGAAGATCAGTCAGTCCAGCGACTCAGACCGACGCCATCCGCCCAAGGGCCACGTCGGTCACGCGGAACTGCATCTGCTTGAGCGCCGTGCCGGTACGCTCGCACGCGAGTTCGAGCGCGTGCATCGACGCTGGGGAGATCTTCTCGGTGCTCACCACGATCACATCCGGCCGATGCCTGGCGATGACGGTCTCCGCTTCCGCGATGGTGCCGTACACGGGCAGGCCCATGATCCGACGGTGCCGCTTGGTGACGTCGTCATCCAGGAAGCCGATGGGAATGCTCTCGTACTTGGGGTTGTTGTTGAGCTCCCGCACCAGGAGCGCCCCGCCGTCACCCGCGCCGCACACGATCGCCCGCTGCACCGTGGGACGCTGGCGCGCGGCGCGATCCGACAGCCAGCGAAAGGACAGGCGCGAGCCGACAACCAGCAGGCCCACCAGCATCGCGTTGATCATGAAGACCGAGCGGGAGTAACCCTTGAACCGGTACAGGTAGACGAGGGTGAGGACCATCGACACGCCGCCGAACGCGACGCCCCGCACATAGGCGAACAGGTCCGTGATCGTGATGTACCGCCACACGCCCCGATACACACCTGCCACCAGGAACGCCGCGAGCTGGCAGGCGATGACGATCGGCAGGGACGTCGAAAACAACTGGTAATACTCGGGCCGGAAGTCCTCCGCGAACCTCAGCGCGTACGCGAGATAGTAGCTGACGCTGATGAGGCCGGTGTCCATCAGCACCTCGAAGATGCGCCGCCTGTAGGTCACCTCGATGAGGAGCGGCGTGAAGGCCTTGTCCCGAAGGGTCCGGAAGTCGTCGCCGTCGTACACGCGTACCCTGGCGAGATGAACTGCGAGCAGCAGCAACGCCAGTACCAGCAGCATGCTGAGACCCAGGGATTCCGCGTTCGCCCAGGTCAGCCCGACCGCGATCGCGCCTCCAAGTCCTGCCACCGCGTAGAGCAGAAGCGACGCCTGTCGCTCGGAGAACCCGAGCGCGACGAGGCGATGTGACGTGTGGTCACGACCGCCGCGTGATGCCGCGCGGGAGGAAAGCTTGCGCGAGATCGTGACGAACGTCGTGTCGAAGATGGGCAGCAGCAGGATCAGCACCGGCACGATGAGCGTCGTGATGAGCCCCGTCTGTCCGGAACGCGGCCTGGCGACCGCGAGCAAGGCAAAGGTGGATCCGAGAAACAGGCTGCCGCAGTCGCCCAGGAACATCGAAGCCGGGTTGAAGTTGAAGCGCAGGAATCCGAGCGTGGCGCCGGCAAGGGCCGCCGCGTAGACGAACGACTGGGCTTCGCCCGTGCCGACGCTGCCGCAGAACGCAAGTGCAGCAATGACGCTCACGCCGGCACAGAGGCCGTCCATGTTGTCGAGCAGGTTGAACGCGTTCGTGATGCCGACGATCCACACGATCGTCACGAGCGCATCGACGATTGCAGATCCTGTCCAGTGCAGCTGCAATCCCGACGCGGCCACGCCGCACGCGATGATGATCTCGGCGCCGAGCTTGCCGCTCGGCTTGATCGGGTCGACGTCGTCAATCAGCCCGAGCAGCAGCGCCAGCCCGCCGCCGATGCTGACAATGAGGGTCTCGCCGGAGAACCCCTGGACGGCGGCCACCACGGCCAGCGTGGCGGCCCAGATCGGCAGGCCGCCGAGCAGGGCGATCGTGCCTCGATGCCAGCGGTCGGCCTTCGGAATGGCAACGAATCCGTATCGCCAGGCCAGGCGGCGAGTCAACGCGCTGAGCCCGAGGCTGAGGGCGAGAGCCAAGACAAACGGAACAGCGAACAACACCGCCGCCTCGGTGACGGCGACTCTCATTGTGCAGGCACTCCGCGTTTTGCGTCGAGGCTCTCACGGTACAGCGCCTGAATCTCGGCGACGAGCCGGCCGGGGCGATATCGGTCCAGCACCCGCTCACGCCCGGCGGCGCCGAGACGCGCGCGATCGTCCGGCCGAGCGATCAGCATGCTCAACGCCTCCGCGAGGGCCGCCACGTTGTCTGCCGGAGTCAGGATTCCCGTGACGCCGTGCGTGATGACGTCAGGGACCCCGCCCACATCGGTGGACACGACAGCGCGCCCAGCGGCCAACGCCTCGATCAACGCGACGGGCGTGCCCTCGTTGCGGGACGCCAGAGCGACGATGTCGACCGCGGCGTAGACGTCCCGCAGATCCTGTCGCCATCCGGTGAAAATCACGCGATCGCTCAGTCCCCGTCGTCTCACGTCCGCCTCCGAAACTGGCCGTAGTTCACCGTCTCCGACCACGAGGAGTCGGGCGGCCGGGAACCTCGCCGCCACTGTCGCAAACGCGTCGATGAGCGCAAGGGGCCGCTTGACGGAGACGAGCCGTCCGATCATGCCGATGACTACGGCATCGAGAGGGAGTCCGAGTCGCTGACGCGCACTGGCAGGCGTCGGCAGTCCGCTCAGGACGTCCAGTTCCAACCCAAGGGGTACGACGACCGTCTGGTCGGCACGCGCAACGCGGTATTTGAGGACGATGTCATCGCGCTGCCGCGGCGAGATCGTCACGATGCGGTCGGAGATGCGCGCGAGTGCGCGCTCAGCGTGTCGCACGGCCCAGTTCCCCACTCGGCCGAAATAGCCGTCGAGCACGTGCCCGTGAAAGGTGTGCACGACCAGGCACCGATGCCGGCGTCGGCGGGTCGCATTGTACATCGCCGCCGCGAGGCGTCCGAGCGCACCGGCCTTGGCGGTATGCGTGTGGACAATGTCGGGCTGGATGCGACGGATGATGGCCACCATGCGCCCGAGCGCGACGATGTCGCTCCAGGGCCGGATCCGTCGTCCCAGTTCTTGAACGACGACTATCTGGGCACCGCGTGCGATGGCGGTCTGGTCGAGGCTGGCTTCGCCTGGACCAACCTGGCCGTGGACGAGCCAGCAATCCCATCCGCATTGTCGTAAGCCCTCATCGAGGATCATGACGTGCCAGCTGGGCCCTCCAATGTTGAGTCGGGCGATGATTCGCAGGAGGCGGAGTGGCTCGGGCATGGGCTATCGAGAGATCACTCCAGCGTCGATCAACCGCTGGTACAGAAACGGCGCCAGCCATTCGCTGCCCGCAGCCGAGAAGTGAACGCCATCGTACCGCAGCAGAATCCCGTCGAGCTCCGCCGAGCACATGCCATTCGGGCACATGACGTCGGTCACCGAGATTGTAAAGACATGCGGGAGACGCATTGCCAGACGTCTGAACACGTTGTTGTAAGGGATCTGCACGACATCGTTCGCGACCGGAGTCCGACAGTCGAGCCGCAGCTGTTTGTCTTTGTTTAGACACGCTGCTGGCAGAGTGGGCGGAAGCTCGACAAATGCAAGACGAGCCCCCTTCGAAGTGATCGCTCGAGACACTTCCGCGAGTGCTGCCTCGGCTGCAGCGATGTGCCCGGGCGTTCGCGTCGCAACCACAACGCCATTCGGCCCAACGAAATCAATGATCTCCCGCCGGTCCAGCGCCACCACCGCCGTCGGGTTCCAGCTCGCAAGCACACGATCGACCAAATGCGGCGTCGCTTCGTAACAGACGCTGTCCGACTCTCGGACATGGCCCTGGTACGCCGACACGAGGTGAGAAAGACGGCACCCATGTTTCGCGGCAAGGATGTACGTCCAGTCGTGCTCCCGGGCCAGGCTGAGAAACGCCGCGTCAAGCGAACGGGCGATCGAGTCTCCCATGAGGGCAATGACGGGCATTCCAACGGAACCCCGTCGCCTCAGACAAGGTTCATCGGCGGACCGCGGGCAGCCGGCGATCTCCAACGGAACGTCCAACGTCGGTTCGTGTTCAGTCGCCCCGAACACAATCGCGGTCAGCAGTGCGGTACTCACGACGGCGGCCGCGGCAAATCGTTGCGTCGAGCCTACGAGCCGCACCCGGCCACGCCGAATCGGCTGTTCGATGACAAACCAGGATGCGGCGGCCACGCCGAAGGTGGCGAGCACCCGCGTGAGGTTGACACTCGTGGAACGCGGCAATGCGAGGAACAACGAGGGAGCTGAGTAGATCGCAAGAATCACCGGCCAATGCCAGAGGTACAAGCCGTACGAAATCTGGCCGACCCATCGAACCGGTGACAATCCCAACAGGCGCGCCAACCCTCCGGAAGGGGCTGTCTCGACTCCCCATATGAGCGCAGCGGCGCAGAGCGAAATCCCGAGTGACAGGCCTCTGTAATACGCGGCGTTGTTGTCGCTGAGGAGCACAAACCCTGAGAGGAGCACCGTCGCCGCCCCCGCCGCAACGACGGATGACACTGCGCTCTTCGAAAACCAGGATGGAGGCCGCGACAGCAGTACTGCGAGCAATGCGCCGATGAGCGGCTGGTGAATGCGAGCGTCGGTTCCGTAGTATGCGCGCGATGGATCGGCAGGGTCGTAGAGCAGACCCATCGCCATGACCGAGGCCACGGCTCCAGCCCCGCAGATGATTCCCATCCTCCAGCGGTTCGCGCCGGCTGTGAGGGCCCCGAGCACAACCAGCGGCCAGACGAGGTAAAACTGCTCTTCAACAGCCAGCGACCAGGTATGCCGCAGGGGCGAGGCGGTCGCCAATTGAGCGAAGTAGTCCTGACTGGTGGCGATGAAATGCCAGTTGGCACTGTAGAACAAGGTCCACAGGAGATCTCTGCGGCGCAGAGGAAGCTCGAATGCCGCGGCGTTGAAGTGAAGCCACAGCGCGACCGCGAGAATCATGAGGAAGAGTGCAGGCAACAGCCGCCTGGCACGGCGAAGCCAGAATCTGGTCAGGCTGATTCGCCCGGTGCGTTGAAACTCGGTCAACAACAGGCCAGTAATCAGGTATCCAGACAGGACGAAGAACACGTCGACACCGAGAAAGCCGCCGCGCAGCCATCGATAGCCGAGGTGGTACCCGAACACCGCCAGGACCGCCGTGGCCCGTATTCCATCAAGGGCCGGACGGTAGCCGTGCTCTTCCGGCGCCATGCTCACGGAGTTTCGTGCCGCTGCTGAACTGGGCGAGCTGCCCGAATCAACGTGTCCAGCAGCCTCGGGGCCACGACGGTGGTCGAGTACTCCCGTTCGACGACCTGCCGCCCCGCGCGCCCCATGCGCGCGCGAAGTTCCTTCGACTCCGCGAGCGCGACGAACGCCTGCATCCAGTCTTCGCTCGTCCTTGCCAGAAACCCTGTGGTGCCGTGGCGGACGATCACCCTGTTCGCGCCGACCGGCGAGGCGATAGCGGGGATGCCCGCCGCCATGTACTGGAGTAGTTTGAAGCCGCACTTCCCCTGTTCCCACGGCCCGTCGGTCAGGGGCATGATGCCGACGTCGAAGGCGCCGATCTCGTCGGCTTCAGTTGATTCCTGCCAGGTGCGAACCTCCACCGGCACGCCGGGCAAATCGATGGGGCCGGACCCGACGAGCACCACTCGCGCGTGGAGCCGCCGACTCGCTTCCCGGAGTGCGTCCGCGATCACCCGGAGGTATGGCGCCGTGGTTGGAGACCCGATCCAGCCAATCGTGAACGGCGATGGGGTGTCGTTGGGGGAAGTCCGATACCGCGTGACATCAACCGCTGATGGCAGCACGACCACTTCGGCGGCGCCGGCCTGCCTGGCGCGGGTCGCCAGGTAGTCATTGCCGGCCACCACCGCCGCGGCCCTGGCCATGATGCCATCGTGCTTGTCCTTCAGCAGCCAGCGGACGACCGGACTCGAATTGAGGTCGTAATGATGGAACTGCGCATCGTCGTAGTCGACCACGTATGGCACACCGGACGGCATCAGCCATCGTTCGAGGAGATCAGGGAGCCAGGGCAGCGCTTCGTACTGAATCCAGAGCAGGTCGTACTGCCGGGCTTGAAGCAACCACCGCACTCTCTTCCAAAACGCCGCAACCACATGATTCGAACGCCTGGTCCCGTCGGAGACGAAGGACTTGATGTAATCGTTGTCAAGGAAGGGTGCACTAGTGACATCCACTGAGTGCGCCCCGAGATAGTCGATGTACTGGTAGCAGCGGATGCGGCTGCTCGGGCCAAGGCGTGCGTACCGGCTCAGGAGGAGCACTCTCATGGCCGACGGCGACCGAACCTGCGGGCGAAGACTTGACGATAGGCGCGAATGACGTCCGTTACACCGGATGACGGGCCAAGAATCGCCGCTCGGCCGATGCGAACGCAGGGTTCGACGACCAGGGTCGCGAGACCGACGCCGATGCGCCCCGGCGTCGTGAAGTGCTTCCGTGCATAGACCAATCGGCTTCGAACGGCGTACGCGAGGCGATCCGCGGGGGCACGCTCGGATGTGCCGCCTCCCTTGTGAAAAGCCCTGGCATCAGTCAGGTAAAGACAGTGCCAGCCTGCGGCACGCGCCCGCACAGAAAAATCCACGTCCTCGAGATAGACAAAAAAGCGTTCGTCGAATCCCCGGAGCTGCGCAAACACCGCTCGCCGCACGAGATAGAACGCACCCATGACGTGGTCGACGACACGCGTCGTGTCGTGCGGCCAGTCATCCATCACGTAGCTCCTGGCTATCCCCACGCGGTCCAGCCCGATCGCGCGGACCACCATCGTCCACGGTGTCGGAGCGTGGGCGCAGTTTCGAGCCGTGTGCCCGGCCTCGTCGCAAAGCTGGATGCCGGCAACAGCCGCCTGACGATTGGTCGGATCGTCGAGCGCTGCGATGGCGACATGGAGTGAGTTCGACTCGAGCCTGACGTCCGGGTTGAGAAACAGCACGTAATCCGCCGAGCCGAAGCGCGCCCCCTGATTGCAGGCCGCGGCAAACCCTCGATTGTCAGGATTCCGTACAACCTGGAGGGCCATGCCGAGGGGGTCGATCGATTCGGCGGAACCGTCGCTCGACGCATTGTCGACGACAACGACGTGGGCCACGTGGCCGAGGCGCTCGTCAGCAGCTGCCAGTGTTTCGAGGCACGCTCGAAGTTGCGCGCCCGCGTTCCAGTTGACGATGACGACGTCGACGCGGGCGGACGGCACGCGCGACCCGCGGGATGAACTGTTGTGGTCTTCCCCGGCGAGTCCGCTCAAGCCCGCATCCCTCTAACCACTAGCGAACCCGGTCGGCCTGGTGAAATTGTCCGCGGACCGTTCCGTCAGCAGCGAGGCGTTCACGATTGCGAGCGGAAGGAACAGGGTCCACACGCAGTCGAACTTCTCCAGGTAGGGATTGGTCGCATTCGCGATCAGGAAGGTCGACGTGCCAGTAAGCACCGAAGCCATCAGCGGCGAGAGCACGCCGCCCCTTCTGATGACTCGTACGCCTTCAAGGTAAATCCAGCTGACGCCAAGGGCGTAGAAGAGCAGCCCGAGCAAACCGGTGTGAAAGAGCAACGCCATGTAGGCGAGCTCGTAGGCCCAGGGCGTGGCGTCGGACCGGATCCAACCGGGCGCCTGGGCTCCGTGACCCGATCCGAAGAGCGGCGATGAAAGCCATCCGTCGATCAGGGCATCGAACTGCGTAGCCCTCGCATGAGCGACCGGATCGGTGGAAAACTGGAATCCCGTCTGGAATGTGGACCAGACGACGCCCAGATTGAAGCCGTAGATCGTTTGAAGCACGACCACCGCGAGCGCGGCCACGGCAGCGGCGCTGACAAGCGAGCGTTTGATGCTCGAGCGTCGTTCGGCGCGCTGGCGGCGTGGCAGCAATCGCCAGAAGATCAATGCCACCACTGGGGTCAGCGCCAGCACGAGCTGAAAGGCGCGACGACCGCTGAGCAGCCCCATGATGAGCCCGAGAGTCAGTGCCAGCCACAACCACGTGCGCGCAACAGCGCCTCGCCGCGGCCAACAGAGGATCGCCGCGGCCACAAACGGCACCAGAAACAGGAGCGAGGACTGGGACGTGATGTTGAACTCGACGAATCCATCGTAGAAGCCGATTCGCTGCCTGGCGTCCAGCGCGGCATAGAGCGCGTCGGGCCACCAGCCTGCCGACCACAGGATGTAGCTGGCGCAGTACAAACAGATCGCGAGCGTCGTGCCCACCAGCACGCGCGCGAGGCGCCACAACCGCGCCCCCTGCGCCAGCCCGGTCATCAAGAGTGCGTTGGTCAACGGCCAGATGACGTAGACCGTTGACACCCGGAGCGCGCCCGGTGCGCCGCTGAGGTATCCCCGCAGGACGTACGCCATGCCCACGACGCTGAAGAGCAGGCACCCCCAGGCAACCTCCGGGTGGAGCGCAATCCGTCGATCCGCGACGATCCTGATCAGGAGCGCCGCCACGATCATCAGAAGAAGGCACGCCTTCAACGGCTGATAGGTTGCCGGCACGAACAGCATCAGGAACAGGAGGGCGAAGCCTATCGTTTCGAGACCTCCAGCCGCCAGCCTGTCTCGCACGAGGATTTCCGCCTTGCTCATGTCGTTGGACAACCGTCCGGCGCCTCGCCCGCTAGGCTCCGGCTCGCAACGGGTCGCGGACGACTTCGGCGAGGAATGCGAAGAGCACGGCCGCCCCCAGTCCCAGCGCGGCGCCGAGGAGTGATGCGATTGCGTACGAGGGACGCGATATCCTTGGCGCGGACACCGCCCGATCGACGACCTTGAAGGCCTCGTCGTCGGGAGACTGGCCATCATCGCCCTGTTTGAAGCGCGTCAGGGCATCCTGATATGCCGTGGTCGCCAGGTCGTACTCCGCCTGGAGCCTGGCCTGTTCGGTCTCGAGCCGATAGAGCTCGGTCAACTTCTGGAGCGGCGGCCGGGTCGGCCCGACTGCGCTGGCGAGTTCCCTTCTGCGGCTCTCGAGCTCGGCGAGACGTACGCGGCTGCTTGCCACTTCGTAGTCGAGAATCTCGAACACCGGGTCGACAATATTGCTGCCCTGGTCCGCGAGAAACGTCTCGGGCGCGCGCTCGGACGGCGGCTCCGCGAGAGCCGGCGCGCTCGAAGCGGTTGGACTCCCATCACGACGCGGAATCGTCGGAAGCGGGTTCGGTCCTCGCCGTAATGACGGCACGGTGCGACTGCGCTGCGCAAGTTCCGACGTCGCGGCAGCCAAGCGGCCCTTCTCCGCCGCGATGCGCACGTCGATGGCGACGAGTTCCCGGCGCGCATCGAGCAGCGCATCCACTTCCTGGCGGCGCAGCTCCAGCTGGGATCCCGTCCTGAAAGCGAGCAGGCGCTGCTCGATTTCCGCGAGGTCTGCGCGGGTGCTGTCGAGCTGTCTCTTCAGAAACTGCTGACCGGCGAGCGTCTTCTCCCCGCTCAGACGGGTATTGAGCTCGATCGCCAGCGACACGAGGCGGTTACAGACCTGGACCGCAACGTTGGGATCTTTATCCCTTACGCGAATCTGAACCATGCTGCCAGGAACCAGCTCCTCGACGATCAGATGGTCCTTGAGAAAGGACTCCGCTGTCAGGCTGTTCGGAGGACGATCAAGCCCCAGCTCGGCCAGCAACTGCAGCAGGAGAATCTGGTTGCTGAAGACCGCCAGAACCAGCGGACTCGTCGGCGCTGGCGTCGGAGTCAGGCCTGCCCCCAGTCGATTCACCGCGACGGTCGTCCTCGCCTCGTACATCACGGGATGCCGGCTCGCCAACGCCGCGCCCGCGACGGCGCCGATCAGGGTCAGGCCGAATATGCCAAGGGCATGGCGACGGACGACGGTGAGATACGTTTCCAGGCGGACGCCAGCGGCGTCTGCCGGACGACCAGCCGTAACCGGTTCATCAAGCGAAGACAATGCCATGCCTCGACCTCTCGAAGCTGCACGTGGGCCGCGAAACTGACGGGCGCCTTCCCGGATCATAATCTACGCGCAGACCTTCCAGGCCCTGGTCCCGCCAGAGCACCTGCCACGCGCCCTGCTGCTGCAAGCGTTGTACTATTCGCAGCCAGCGGATGTCGATCGAGCATGGTCACGACAAGGGACGTCTCAATGCAGTCGGAGCAGGAGCTTCGAAAACTCTATCTGGACCTCATCAAGCGCAGCCTGATGAATGCCATCTATCAGGACGCCCAATACCAGAGCATCTCCATGAAGCATGGGATGAGGCCACTTCTTGCGTGGGCGGCGCGCCGGCTTCGCCTGGAACTGGTAAGAAAGAGCGACCCGACCATGACGTCGGAAGGACGAATCTGGCCACAGTCGGCGCACACGATGATTGGAGAGAGGCGCTTAGACAACCTTCAGCACTGTGTGGAAGAAGTTCTCAGGGACCAGGTCCCCGGAAACCTGATCGAAACCGGCGTCTGGCGCGGTGGAGCCTGCATCCTGATGCGGGCCGTGCTCAAGGCGTACGGATCAACCGATCGGACCGTGTTTGTGGCGGACTCCTTCGCCGGCATTCCCAAGCCCACGAACGCGATAGACGAGTCCGATCCTGCGGGAACGCTGCACAGAGACCACCAGCTCGCTGTGTCGCTCGAACAGGTCAAGGCCAACTTCAAGGCCTATGACCTTCTCGACGATCAGGTCACATTCGTGAAAGGGTGGTTTTGCGACACTCTTCCCACTCTGGCGACGGGTCCGCTCGCCGTGGTCAGACTCGACGGCGATCTGTACCAGTCCACCATGGATGGCCTGTCAAATCTCTATCCCAGGCTGTCCGCCGGAGGCTTCCTCATCGTCGACGACTATGAGATCCAGGCGTGCAGGCAGGCCGTCGACGAGTATCGAAGTCGGAATCGAATCGAGGAGCCGATCCAGTCCATCGACTGGACCGGCATTTACTGGAGGAAGGCACGACACGCGTAACGTCCGGACGAGCGTCACGCGTTTCGTTTCTTGAAGTAGAAGACAGCCTGATCGCCCTCACCCTTGGCGTTGAGCTCCCTGGCCTTTGCCTGGAAATTCCGAATCTGCGCTGGCGTAAATATCGAGTTGCGTCGGTTGACTCCATAGGAGCGCGACGACACCAGGGGGATGTCACGCACACACTGCTCGCTCGCCCAGAACTGGCTCGCCGTTGAATCGTCCACGACACACTCGAGTTCCAGCCCCGCTCGCTGCGCGAGCAGCGCGAGACCAGCACGAGAGAACAGCGTCACGTGGCGCGGCGGGTCGAGCTGATACCAGTTCTGCTGGTAGTGCCGCCAGGCATACGACGAGACCGTCGGAACCCGCACGATGCATGTGCCCAACGGCGCCAGCCTGACCGCGCACGCCTCGAGTGTGTCCAGGGGATCCGACACGTGCTCGAGCGAGTGATGAAACATGATGATGTCCCACTCGCCGGCGATATCCCTGAGCGCCGCTTTCAAGATCCGAGGTCCATTTCTATACGCGATGGGCTTCTCGATGAAGGGGTCGACGCCCATCACGTCAGCGATTCCGGCATCGAACAGTTGGCAGACCAGGTAGCCGGTCCCGCAACCGACATCCAGAATTCGCGAGGTGCGCGGCGGCCGAAGACGTGCCAGCGATGCGAGGGCGGCGTTGGGATAGCGACGCAACAGGAGGCGCCCAATCGCATTTCCCCGGCCAATGCCAGCCCGGCATCGCATGCGACGGATGTGGTTCCGAAGCGGGTTTCGAAACTGCTGCTCTACGGGGAATGCGAGGCTGTGGTAGTTCTCCGGATAATAGCGGCCGAGATCAGGCGGAATGGTTTCGATTTGCAAGCAGCCGCACGACTGGCATTCGACGTAGCTGAACGTCTCCGGCAACCCGAACATCAGCTCTCGGAATTCGTAGCGCCGGGGCTGTCCGTCCGCTTGGCAGATTCTGCAAACCATTTCGATTCGGCAGGCTCGCTTGTCGCGCGGCACCGACTCCGTGGCACTCAATTGGCCAGGCTCAGCGCCGAACGATGCAGATGTCTTGAAAGCTCAAGTAGTCCGACCGGCCACACCAGGAACCATACCTGACGGGGGGGTCGATCACGAGCCCGGCGCGAGCGTACATCTCCATGACCCGCGCCTCCTCGTAGGCGACCGCGGCCTCTGGCGCGTCACGATCAGTGATCAGACAGCCTTCGATTGTGTGTCGAAAGTCCACAGTCGCCCGGCCGTCCGCAAGAAGCGCCTTCGATTCCGGATTCAGGAGAAACCACGTAGCCAGGCACCGTCCGCCAGGCCTCAAGACGCGCGCCATTTCCGAGAGATAGTTCTCGACGTCCGCCGGCAGCATGTGCGTGAAGACGGACGTCAGGAATACGAAGTCGAACGAGCGGTCCTCGTACGGAAACCGGAACTCGGCAGCCGTTTTGGCTCCTCGAGGGTTGTACTCGCTGTTCCTGATATCCGCCAACTGAAAGCGAAAGTTCGGATAGCGTGCGGAGATCTTTTCTCTGCACCACGCAATGCCCTGGGGAACGATGTCGAAGCCATCGTAACTGCCGTCCGCGGAAAGATATTTCGTGAGCGGGATCGCGATCCGGCCGATACCGCACCCGACGTCCAGGACGCGCTGGTTCGGTTTCAGGTCGACGAGTTGCTTGAAGTACTCCGTGAACTCGTTGCCTATCTCAAGAAACCGGCCGCGCCCGACGAAGATGAGTCGCCTTGGGGGCGTGAGCTCATTTCGTCGTCCGAGAGCGGCGTCCAGCGCGTCAAGGACGAGGTCCCGTCCCGCAACGGCGGCGTGCCAGAGTCCACGCGGCGTGTGTCTTCGTATGAGTGATTTCACGCGGCATCAACAGTCCCGGTCACACACCAACCTGGAATGACCGAGTGCGAGCGAAATGAACGATGGTACCCAGGGACCGCTTCAGACGGCGCCTCAAATCGGTGTTCGACAGGATGAGCACGATCTCGGCAGCCGACCAGGCGACCGCGATTTCCATGACTATCCAGCCGGGCTCGTGCGCGACTGGCATGGCAAGCCGGCACAGGATGGCGGCCAGAATCGACGCAGCGGCGGGACCAGCCACCTCCCGAAGAAACCACTCTAGGCCTGTGTCCGGCATGAGCCTTCGGTGAGTGATCGGCAGAGCCACGAGCATGAACACCACATTGACTGCAGGCCAGATTGTCGAAGCGCCGAGCGTTCCGTAGCGTGACGTCGCAAGAATGATTGCAGGAGTCGCAATCAGTATCAGCACCACACTGACTGTGGCGGTCAGCCGCGTCCAGCCGTGCGCGAGTTGCAATGCGTACGGGACATACATCAACGCATTGAGCGCGGTGCCCACCACGAGGAATGCGGCGATCGGTCCCGCCACATCCGCCACGGCACGGCTGTGCGTCCACAGGAACAGCAGCTCACTCGAAAACGCAGCGATGACGGCCGCAGCAGGCACAACCAGCGTCATCATCAGTTGCCAGGCTCGGCGATACACATGCTTCAGGCCGGGGGCGTCGTGCGACGCCGCAAGTGCAGAGAACCTTGGGTAGGTCGCCATGAAGATCGGCCTGGCCAACGCGGTCAGACCGTAGCCAACCATCCCGGCCAGGACGAAGTATCCGAACTGCTCGAGTGAGACCAGTCGGCTCAAGACGATGCGATCGAGCTGGGTGAGGGCAAGCGTAGCCGCAGTGATCACGGTGATGCCCGCAGCAAAGCGATACGTGTGCTTGACCGCGTTGATTCGAATCCGTGGAGTGCGTGTCGACGCCGGCAGCCCATGCCACAGCAGACCCGTGACGAGGCCCACATGGACCAGATTGACTGCTGACTGCCACCAGAGGAACGCAGTGATCGTCGGCGATATCCACGCGACCACGATATAGCCTCCTACCGCGGCCACGGCAATTGCTCCTATCCGGGCGCCGTTCAGCGACCAATGCCGCTGCAATCCCAGCAGCCCTCCCTGGTAGAACGTCAACGGCCATTGAACCGCGACGAGAATGGCGATAATCCTGACCGACTGCTGCACAACGGCGACAGGCAACGCGGACCGCTGGAGCCAGTGGCTACTGAGGTAGGGCGCAGCGATATATATAGCGAGCCCAATCACGATACCCACCAGCCAATACCCCGCTTCGAGCGTTCGCACGAAGTCGCGAGACTCCTCCGCGTTGCGGGTGAGGGCCGAATGGCGGGCCAGTTCTCGATTCACGGTGGAGCTCACTCCCAGGTCGAGCGCCTGACTCAGGGCTTGAAGCGTGATCTGAAAACCGATCAAACCGTAGGCCTCGATGCCAAGGTACCGAATGTAGACCGGGGTAATCGCCAGCTGGATGAGCGTGGCGGCACCCTGGCCGACGAAGTTGGCAATGACGTTGTCGCGAAGGCGGGTCACTGGGTTGGTCGACGGCGCCGACAGTTCGCCGTCGAGTCTGCATTATCGCAGCGTAGGCGACCGATCACGCTGAGCCCCGCTCGGCGCGGATCAGCGTGACAGCGTCGCGTGGGGCGTCGAGCCCTTCAAGCGCTCGACGTCTGCGTCTACCATCATCGCGATCAGACCCTTGAAGTCGACTGTGGGCGCCCAGCCAAGCTCTTTCTTTGCCTTGCTGGCATCACCGATCAGGCGATCGACCTCGGCCGGACGCAGGAACTTCGGATCCAGCTTGACGTGCGCGTGCCAGTCGAGCCCGGCATGGCCGAACGCCGTTTCAACCAGCTCCTGCACCGAATGGCTCACGCCGGTCGCGATGACGTAGTCGTCGGCACGATCCTGCTGCAGCATCAGCCACATCGCGCGCACGTAGTCGCCGGCGAAGCCCCAGTCCCGCTGGGCGTCCAGGTTCCCGAGCGAGAGCGAGTCGGTCAGGCCCAGCTTGATGCGCGCCACGGCATCAGTCACCTTCCTCGTCACGAACTCGAGGCCACGACGCGGCGACTCGTGGTTGAAGAGGATGCCTGAGCACGCGAACATCCCGTAGCTCTCGCGATAGTTCACCGTGATGTAATGCCCGAAGACCTTCGAGACACCATACGGGCTGCGGGGGTGAAACGGAGTGGTCTCCTTTTGCGGCACTTCGCGTACCTTGCCGAACATCTCGCTCGACGAGGCTTGGTACACGCGAATTGATGAGTCGACGTGGCGAACGGCCTCGAGAACCCGAGTCACACCCTGTGAGTTGAACTCGCCCGTCAGCAACGGCTGTTCCCACGAGGCGGGCACAAACGACATGGCCGCGAGGTTGTAGAACTCCTGCGGCCGCGTGTCCGAGATCACGCGTATCAGCGAGAGCTGATCGAGCAGGTCGGCCGCCCGCAACTCGATGCGGTCCAGCAGGTGTTCGATGCGCCAGTAATTGGCCGCGCTCGTCCGCCGGATGATACCGACGACGTGATAGCCCTGTTCGAGCAGCAGCTCGGCCAGGTACGACCCGTCCTGCCCGGTGATGCCGGTAATGATGGCGCGTTTTTGCATGATGACGGTTGCTTGATCTTCTGGCGGATTCCGCCGCAGTGTCAAGCAACCGTCATGCGAGTCGGGTCGTCAGGGCTGGGTCACCGTGAGGGTCTTTCCAGCAATCGAGATTGTGCCGGTCCGTGTTGCTCCGCTGTTCGCCGCGGCGGAGTAGGTCACCCAGCCGTTGCCGCTTCCGCTGCCGGCCAGAATGATCAGCCATGACGAATTGCTCGTCGCCTTCCACGTGCAGCCTGACGGGGCCGTCATCTTCACGCTGTTCGCGCCGCCGGCGGCCGGTGCCGTCACCGCGGTTGTACCTAGCGTGTAGCTGCACCCCTCGCTGCTGGCCATCGACGAGGTGGTGGTGCTGGCCGTCTGAGTCACGGTGTAGGTTTTGCCAGCGATCGTCACGGTGCCCGTCCGCGACGTGGTACCGGCATTCGCACCCACGCTGACCGTTACGCTGCCGTTCCCGCTGCCCGAGGTTCCGGACGTCACCGTGATCCAGGCGACGTTGCTCAGCGCCGACCACCCGCACGAGGTGCCCGCGGTCACGCCGACCGTGAACGTGCCGCCGCCGGAACCGGCGGACGTGCTGGCCGGTGAGATGCTGAACGTGCAACCGGCGCCGGACTGGGTGACCCTGAAGGTTTGCCCGCCGGCCGTGATGGTGCCTGTGCGGGTCGCGCCCTTGTTCGCCTGGACGTTGTACGTCACCCACCCGTTGCCGTTGCCTGATCCGCCCGACAGGATCTTCAACCACGACGGCGAGTTGCTCGACGACGTCCAGGTGCATCCGGCGGGCGCGGTCATCGCGACGCTGGACGCGCCGCCGGCCGCCGCGACCGACGTGGACGATCGGCCCAGCGTGTAAGTGCACGACCCGGACTGCGAGAGGGTGAAGATCTTCCCGCCCGCGGTGATTGTGGCACTTCGGCTCGCGCCGCTGTTGTTCGAGCTCGCCGAGTAGCTGATCGTCCCGTTGCCGGAGCCCGAGGCGCCGCCCGTCACGGTCAGCCACGACGCGCTGCTCGTCGCCGTCCACGTGCAGCCGGCCGGCGCTTGCATCGCAACGCTGCCGGAGCCGCCCGTCGTCGCGGCAGTGGCCGAACCTGGCGACACCGCGAAGGAGCACGAGGCGCCGGCTTCGGTCACCGTGAAGGTCTTGCCGGCGATCGTTACCGTGCCAATCCGCGAGCTGCTGGCGCTGTTGGCAGCCACGCTGATCTGCACGGTGCCGTTGCCCGACCCCGAGCCGCCAGACGTGACGGTGATCCACGACGCGTTGCTCGTCGCCGTCCGGCTGCACCCACTCGTTGCGGTGACCGCGATGCTGACCGACCCGCCGGAGGACGTGAGGCTCGTCGAGGCCGGCGACAGGCTATAGCTGCACGGCGAGGCCGACTGCGTCACGGTGAAGACCTTGCCCGCCACCGTGATGGTCGCACTGCGGCTCGTGCCTGCAGTGTTCGACGCCACCGTGTAGCCCACCGAGTGGGTTCCCGTTCCCGAGGCCCCGCTGATCACCGCCAGCCACGACGCGCTGCTCGACGCCGTCGACGCGCAGCCCGTCGTCGAACTGACGGTGAAGCTGGACGAACCGCCGCCGCTGGCAAACGACGCGGAGCCTGGCGTCAGGCTGAAGCTGCACGAGGCCGCGGCCTGCGTCACGGTCACGGTGCGGCCGGCGATCGTCACCGTCCCCGTGCGCGACGAGGTCGCTGTGTTTCCAGCCACCGAGAGCGACACCGTGCCGCTGCCGGCGCCCGAGGCGCCCGAGGTGACCGTGATCCAGGACGCGCTGCTCGATGCTGTCCAGCTGCAGCCCGTGGTGCCGGAGACGTTCACTGTAAAGGGCCCGCCAGTCGACGTCGCCGAGGTAGAGGTCGGCGAGACGGTGTAGGTGCATGCCGCGGCTGCCTGGTTCACCGTGAAGGTCTTGCCGCCGGCCGTGAGAGTGGCGGTGCGCGCGGTGCCAGCCGTGTTCGCGGCCGCCGTGTAGCCAATCGAGCCGTTACCCGAGCCCGAGGCGCCGCTCGTCACGGCCAGCCACGAAGCACTGCTGCTCGCAGCCCACGTGCAGCCGGTCGGTGCGGTCATCGCGACCGTCGATGAGGCGCCGCTGGACGAGGCCGACGTCGACGTCGGAGAGAGCGAGTAAGCGCATGAGGCGGCACTCTGCGTGACCGTGAAGGTCTTGCCGCCTGCGGTGATGGTACCAGTGCGGCTCGACGTCGCGGTGTTGGTGGCGACGCTGTAGGTGACGGTGCCGTTGCCGGAGCCCGATGAGCCACTGAGGATGACGATCCACGACGCGTTGCTCGCCGCCGTCCAGCTGCAGCCGGTGCCCGAGGTCACGGTGAAGCTGCTGGAGCCGCCACTCGCGGACGGCGATGCCGAGGTCGGCGTGAGCGAGTAGTTGCAGGTGACGCCGGCCTGCGTGACCGTGTAGGTCTGCCCGGCGATCGTCACCGTGCCCGTGCGGTTCGCCGACGCGGTGTTCGCCGCCACGTTGAGCGAAACCGTCCCGTTGCCGCTGCCGGACGCGCCGGCCGTCACGGTGATCCACGAGGCGTTGGCGACCGCCGTCCACGCGCACGACGTCGTCGCGGTGACCGACACGCTGGCGGCGCCGCCGCTCGAGGTGGCGGACTGGCCCGTCGACGAGAGGCTGAAGGAGCACGACGCGGCCGCCTGCGTCACGGTGAAGGAATTGCCGCCAGCCGTGATCGTGGCGCTGCGGCTGGTGGCGGCAGTATTCGCGGCCACGCTGTACCCGATCGAGCCGTTCCCCGATCCCGACCCGCCGCTCGTCACACTGAGCCACGACTGATTGCTCGCCGCCGTCCAGGAGCAGCCCGTGGGCGCGGCCATCGCGACGCTGGACGCACCGCCGGCAGACGTCGCCGACGCGGATCCGGGCGTGAGCGCGAAGGAGCATGAGAGGCCGGCCTGGGTCACCGTGAAGGTCTTGCCTGCGATCGTCACCGTGCCCGTGCGCGCGCTCGTCGAAGTGTTGGCGACGACAACGACCTGCGCCGTGCCGTTGCCGCTGCCCGACGTGCCCGAGGCCAGCGTGATCCACGAGGCATTGCTCGTCGCAGTCCATGCACAGCCCGTAGTGGCAGTGACTGTGATCGTATAAGTGCCGCCCGCCGATGTCGGTGACTGGCTGGTCGGTGAGATGCTGTAGCTGCACGCCGCAGCCGCCTGCGTCACGGTGAACGTCTTGCCGCCGGCGGTGATTGTCGCGCTGCGGCTCGTGCCCGCCGTGTTGGCGGCGACGCTGTAGCCTACCGTCCCGGTCCCGGTGCCGGAGGCGCCACTGGTGATCGTCAGCCACGACTGGCTGCTCGTCGCCGTCCACGCGCACCCCGTCGATGTCGTGACGGTGAAGGTGCCCGTGCCGGCGGCCGCCGACGGCGACGCCGATGTGGGCGAGAGCGAGTAGCTGCAGGTCGCGCCGGCCTGCGTCACAGTGTCGGTCTTGCCGGCGATGGTCACCGTGCCCGTGCGCGAGCTGGTGGACGTGTTCGCGGCCACGCTGAGCGAGACGCTGCCGTTGCCGGTGCCCGACGCACCCGAGGTGACCGCGATCCAGGACGCGCTGCTCGATGCCGTCCACGTGCAGCCGGTGGTGCCGGTAACGCCGACGGAGAGGGCGCCGCCGCCCGATCCGGCCGACTGGCTGGCGGGCGAGATGCTGTAGCTGCACGCCGCGGCCGCCTGCGTCACGGTGAACGTCTTGCCGCCGGCGGTGATTGTCGCGCTGCGGCTCGTGCCCGCCGTGTTGGCGGCCACGCTGTAGCCCACAGTGCCGGTCCCGGAGCCCGAAGCGCCACTGGTGATCGTCAGCCACGACTGGCTGCTGGACGCGCTCCACGCACACCCCGTCTGGGAGGTCACGGTGAAGCTGGACGTCGCGCCGCTTGCGGCCACCGAGCTCGATGTGGGCGTCAGCGTGTAGCTGCAGCTTCCCGACACCGACTGGCGGAAGTTAGCGACGGTGTTGGCAGTATTGTTCAGCGCAAGCGCGTTGTTCTGCGACGAGGTCCCCGTAGCGTGACTGTTATAGGAGACGCTCGGGTTCGAGAAGTACATCAGCCGCGGGCAGGCCCCCGAAGGACAGGGATACGCCATCACCGTGCGGAACAGCCCGCTCGGCTGCTGAAAGCCGTAGGCGTAGCTGTACGCAGGCGTGCCGCTGGAATTGGCGGGGTCGTGGTTCAGCCCCATGTTGTGGCCCATCTCGTGCGCCAGGCTGAGATTGCCCGCCGCGCACGTTTGGTCGACCACGTCATAGGCGAACGAAGCGAAGCTCGAGCTGGGCGTCGACATCATGTAGCCGAGACCGCAGCCGTAGCCATTACCGAGGAGCGACACGACGTCCGCGCCGTACGTGTTTCGGAGCGTCGGGACGCTGTCCAAGTAGCCGTCGCTGGGATTCTGCAGCCGGCTCAGATCCGTACTCGATCCAGCCTCCGTGTAGGTCACTTCCGCGGTGTGCACGAGGCGGACGCGCTGGGTGACGCCACTGTTGGCGTACGCCGTGTTGGCGTTGGCGATGGCCAGGTCAATCAGGCTCTGCATCGCTGCGGTGCCGCCCACGCTGGCACGCGCCCCGTTCGTGTAAACCACCATCACGTCGATCTGTGAGGCGCTGTCGCCGGCGACCTGCGTGGCGCCGGACGCGCCGCTGCCCGCCACGTCTGGTACGTCGATCGCAATGTCAGCGCTTGGGTCGTCGTCGCTCGGAAACTCGCTCGGGATGATCTCGCGGACCTCGTGCTGGCCGTTGCCACGGTAGCGAATCTCGTACACCGAGTCGTTGGCGAACACGGTGCCGGTCATGACGCCGTCCTGGACGGCAATCGAAGCCTCACCGGGCAGATCGAGGAGCGACCCCTTCCAGACGTAGCCGTTGCGCCGCGTGACGGTGAGTCCCTTGCGCTTCGCCCGCAGGTGCACGTCGTCGAACAGGTTCAGATCGACAACGTCATCGCCTGTGGCGGCATCGCCTTGCAGCGAGGTGGCATCGGCGATGACGCGGCGTGCCCGGCGGGTCGTGCGCGGGAGATCTCCGAGGGGCAGCAAATCGGATTGCCCGTCGGCCGGCACGGCCAACAGCGTGCGGCCATGACCGTGACCTTGCCCTGCCGGTGGCGCGGCTTGGGAGCCGATGCCCAGTACCGTGAGGAGAAGGCCCCCCATGAACAGGGCACGCAACAGGAGCGACGAGGGCGGCTGTGGTCTGGTGGAGTGTGTCATGGCGCTTACCGGGGGTTCGCCCTGAGTTGTTGGGGATGAACCCGCCTCAGCCAGTGCACACGTCCTGCCGGGGGGTAAACGACAGCTAAATCACTGAAAACAAAGACCTGAGTGCTCAGCATCCGATTACAGTCCTGTAAGCAAGTGCACCGATCCTGTTGCGCAGACCGGGGCGCTGCCGGGAGCCCGCCGGGGCCGCTTCATGCAGCTCAGCCGCGGGCCAATACGCTCCCGTCCTGCAAGGCCTGGGGTGCCTCGGGCTGGGGGGCGAAGTTGTCAAGCGAAGCGGAGGGTTGGAACTGGGTCGGGCGTAGCAAGCGGTACGCCAAACCCCTAGAGGGTTAGGGAACGCCCTAGTGCAACGTGCAGTCGCGCCTAAAATCGCCGCTAGCTCGCACGATCGCTGCCGGCAAAACGCGCAACGACGGCGCGTCGTCTCCGGCAATTCTTACATGACCGTGAAAACTCTACTTCTCACCTGCGACGATTTTTCATCGCGGCCCGTGTCTCGCGATCGACCTCGCGCTTGCGAATGGCCTCGCGCTTGTCGTGCGACTGCTTGCCCTTCGCGAGACTGACCGCGAGCTTGATGCGGCCGCCCTTGTAGTAGAGGCGAAGCGGCACGAGCGTCATGCCGCGCTCCACGGTGCGGCCAATCAGCTTGCGTATCTCCTGGCGATGCAGGAGCAGCTTGCGGCGCCGCGTTGGCTCATGATCGGCGTACCCGCGATTGGCGTACGCGCTGATGTGCACGTTGTAGACCCAGACCTCGCCGGCCTCGACGCGCGCGAAGCTGTCGCGGAGGTTCACGCGGCCGTCGCGGATCGACTTCACCTCGGTGCCCTGCAGGACCACGCCCGCCTCGAAGGTTTCGAGGATGTGGTAGTCGTGCAGCGCTTTCCGGTTCTCGGCAATGATGCGCTGCGCCTCCGCGCGCGCGGTCTGGTCAGGCATGCGCGTCGGAAGGACGGGTGGGGAGGGATCGCCGTGCCGTCACAAGGCGGGCGGCGAGGCAGATTGCCTCAATCATCGATCCCGGGTCTGCCTGGCCGCGGCCGGCGATGTCGAACGCCGTGCCGTGATCGACCGACGTGCGCACGATCGGCAGACCCAGCGTGACGTTGACGGCCTGCCCGAAGGCCAGCAGCTTCACCGGAATCAGCCCCTGATCGTGGTAGCACGCGATGACGGCGTCGAACTCGCCGCGGTGCGCGCGGAGAAACACCGTGTCGGCCGGCAGCGGGCCGGAAACGTTGATGCCGTCCGCGCGGCAGCGCGCCACGGCCGGCCAGATCACGGCATCGTCTTCATGTCCCATGAGGCCGTGCTCCCCGGCGTGCGGGTTCAGGCCCGCCACGGCAAGCCGCGGCTCGGTCACGCCGAAGGCGGGCAGCTCGCGGGCCGTGAGGCGGATCGTCCGGATCATCAGCTCCGTCGTGAGGACGCGCGGTACCTCCTGCAGCGCGACGTGGACCGTCGCCAGCACGACGCGCAAGGCTGGCGACTCGAACATCATGGCCACGAACGAGCTGCCGGTGAGGTGGCCGAGCAGATCCGTGTGCCCTTTCCACGGCAGGCCCGCGATGGCGAACGCCTCCTTGCTGACAGGCGCCGTGGCGATGGCGTCGACGCGGCCGCGCATGGCGTCGCCCACTGCGGAGACGATGACGTCGTAGGCGGCGCGGCCGGCGCGCGGGTCGACGCGGCCCGGCGTGACGGCCAGGTCCGGCGGAGGCGCGTAGATGCGTGGCTCGCAGACCTCGAGGACGCGCGGATCGGCGGCGGCCTTCGCGACGATCTCCGGGCCGATGCCGGCCGGATCGCCGGAGGTCAGCGCCACGCGGGGCTTCATGGGGGAATCGTACCTCAGCGCCGCCCGCAACTGCAGCCGCTTCCGCAGCCGGCGCCGGTGCCGCATCCGGTGGGGTTGCCGCAATCGCCCTCGTCGCCGCAGCCGCCATGGACGACGCCCTTGGCGTTGGGCAGCTCGTAGCGGAGGCAGCACTTCAGACGCCCGCACAGCCCCGACAGCTTCGATGGGTTCAGCGCGAGATCCTGCTGCTTGGCCATCCGGATCGAGATCGGCTCGAAGCTCGTGAGCCAGGTGGTGCAGCACAGGGGGCGACCGCACGACCCATAGCCGCCGAGCATGCGCGCTTCATCGCGGACGCCAATCTGCCGCATCTCGATACGCGTCCGGAAGCGCGCGGCCAGCTCGCGCACCAGCTCGCGGAAATCGACCCGCACATCGGACGTGAAGTAGAAGACGAGGCGGGCGCCGTCGGGCGCCGGCTCCACCCGCGACAGCTTCATCGGGAGCTGCTGGGCGCGGATCCGGTCCATGGCGTACCGCCGGGCCTCGGTTGCGCGTTGCTCTTGCTTCAGCCGCTCGACCGCATCCTCGGGCCTCGCGCGCCGGATCGCCACAGGCTGGGCCTGCGGAGCGGGGCGCCGGTCGCGGACTGCCTGTGGGATCGCTTCAACCTGGGCGCTTTCCGGCCCGTGCTCGGTCGCGACGACGACATCGTCGCGCGCGGCGAGCGGCGGATCGACGGGCTCGGACAGGAGGAAGGTCTGCAGGCGGCCGGCGGGACCAAACCGTACGGAGACTGCGCGCGGCGTAGCATCCACGTCGAGTCCTATCTATGGGCCGCGACATCGCTGCTCTGCCTGCTCACGCATGCGCCGGCTGCCGGCGCACCTGCCTACAGCTGCAGGACGACCCAGTCCGCGACGGTCTTCGGACTGGCGTTGCGTTCGAGCGCGCCGAGTGCGCGGTCGACGGCCGTAAACGCCCGGAGGATCCGCTCGCGGTCGAAGAACCTGGCAACCGGCTGCAGCGCCGGCACCAGATCGACGTTGACCACGGCGGAGACGTCCGCGCGGGTTGCCAGCACGGCCAGGTCGCGCAGCAGCGCGGCCAGCGCGTGCAGATGATTGGCCAGGGAGTCGCGTTCGCTCGCGCCCGATCCCTTGCCCTTGCCCACGATATCCCGGGTTGCCTCGAGCCGGCCGCGGGCATCGCCGGCATTCGACAGCTGCTGGAGCACGCGGACAGCGGCCGCGCGGTACCCCTCCTGGCCTTCCGCTTCGCTCGCGGCTTCGCGCGCCGCGGCGAGGCTCCCGCGCGCGATGGACGCAACGGCCCGGGCCTGTGCTTCGGCCAGCCCCTCGTGCGTCATCAACCAGTCGATCACCGCCGACGTCGCCAGGGGCGCAAAGCGCACGATGGGACACCGCGAGCGCACCGTCGGCAGGAGCTGGCCGGGCTGCGCGGTGACCAGCACGAGCACGGACCCGGGCGGCGGCTCCTCGAGTGTCTTGAGCAGCGCGTCCTGTGAATCGGGCAGCAGCCCATCGGCGGCGTCGAAGATGACAACGCGGCGGCGTGCTTCGAAGGGCTTGAAGCCGATCTGCTGCAACACGTCTTCGCGAACGGTCTTGAGCACGATGTTTCCCGTCTCACTTGGCCTGATGACGATGAGATCGGGATGGATCTCCCTGGCGATGCGCGAGCAGGTGGCGCAAGTACCACAGGCATCGATTGCGAGCGGCGGCGCGGACGACTGGTCAGGCCACGGCGCGGGGCGCACGGGCGTCGGACAGTTGAGCGCCTGTGCAAGCGCGAGCGCGGCCTGACGTTTGCCGACGCCCTCGGGGCCGCCGAAGATCAAGCTTGGAGGAAGAGTGCCGGCGTCGATGGCGCGCGCCAGCAGACCGAGCACGGTGCGGTTGCCGGCGAGATCGCGGAAGGGCATCGGTTCCCTGACGCGATCGTAGCACGGCGGTCAGGGCTGTTTCGGTGATGGCTCGGCTGTCTGCGCTTTGTCGCGGCGACCGAACACGCGTCCCCAGAAGCCGCGTTTCTTCACGGCAGGTTCGGCGTGATCCGCGGTGGCCGTCTCGGGAGCGCCTCGAGCCACCGCCTCAGCCACGCCGTCTTCAGCGCGTGGCGGAACACCGACGGCCGAGACGGGCACTGGCGAGGCGCCATGCCCACTCTTGAAGAGACCCGCGAAGCGGTTCAGGAGCGAGCCCTGGTGCAGCGGGCACTCCTCGGTCGGCACCGCGCCGCGCGGAAAGTAGTCGGTGTAGATGAGCGAGCGATGTGACGTTTCGCCCTTGTTGCTCACCACTTCGACGTCCTGACACCCGCTCGCGGGCAGCTTCCCCGACAGCCGGCAGACCTGCACGGCGACGAGACTCTTCGGCGCGGTGAATGAGGTCGCCGCGTCGCCGTGAGTGGCCGCCTTCATGAACTGCCCCCACATCGGCACGGCCACTTCGCCCGCGTAGCCGCCGGCGACGATCGTCTTCGGCTGATCGAACCCAATCCACACGCCCGTCACCAGCTTGGGCGTGTACCCCACGAACCAGGCATCATCGTAGTCGTTGGTGGTGCCGGTCTTGCCGGCCGCCGGCAGCGTGAAGCCGACGAGCCTCGCCTTCCAGGCCGTGCCTGCGTTCACGACGTCGGCGAGCATGCTGGTGAGCAGGAACGCGGTGTCTTCGGAAACGACGCGCGCGCCGGTGGTGTCGGCTTCGAACAGCACCGTACCATCGGTGTCTTCGACGCGGCGAATCAGGACGGGCGCGTGATAGACGCCCTTCGCGGCGAAGGTGGCATACGCGGCGGTGAGGCTTTCGAGCGTGACTTCTCCCGAGCCGAGCGCCAGCGAGGGCACGCTCGGCACCTGGCCCAGGCCCAGGCGTCGGGCCATCTCCACCGTCTTGCCGATACCGACTTCCTGCAGCAGCCTCACGGCGGCACGGTTGCTCGAAGTGCGAAGCGCGGTGCGCAGCGTCAGCTCGGGCGAGTCGAGGTGCTCGTCTTCGGGCATCCACGCGCCTTGCAGCGTCTGAATCGGCTCGTCGAGCCGATCGATGATCGATGCCGGACCCCAGCCCTGCTCGAGCGCGGTGGCGTAGACGAACGGCTTGAAGGCGGAGCCCGGCTGACGATGCGCCTGGGTGGCGCGATCGAAGCGGCTCTCGGCGGCGTCGCGGCCGCCGACCAGCGCGCGCACCTCACCGGTGGCAGGGTCCATGGCGAACAACGCCCCTTGCAGCGGCGCGTCATCGTCGGTCTGACCGCGCTGGCGCTTTGCGCGGCGCTTCTCGATGTCGGCAAGCGCGCCCGCCGTGGCATCGTCGGCGGCCTGCTGCATGGCGAGATCGATCGTCGTGTAGACCTTCAACCCGCCCTGGTAGACGCGTGCCAGGCCGAACCGCGCGACCAGCTCGCGGCGCACTTCTTCCTTGAACCACGCGCCGCGCGGATCGTCGCGCGCGAGGCCGTCGTGGAGCAGCACGCGTTCCTGCCGTGCGCGTGACGCTTCATCCTGCGTGATCGCGCCGGCGTCGACCATCGCCTGCAGGACCACCGCGCGGCGCGCGACGGCGCGCGACATGTTTGCAGTCGGCGCGTAGGCCGACGGCGACTTCACGAGCCCGGCGATGAGCGCCGCCTCGCTCAATGTCAGCTCCGACGCGTGCTTGCCGAAGAAGCCGCGCGACGCGGCCTCGACGCCGTGCAGCCCGTCGCCGAAGTACACCTTGTTCAGGTACAGCTCGAGGATCTGATCCTTCGTGTACTGGGACTCGAGCTCGGAGGCGACGATGACCTCCTGCAGCTTGCGGCGGACCGTCTTGTCGCGCGTGAGGAAACTCTGGCGCGCGAGCTGCTGGGTGAGGGTGCTGGCGCCCTGCGCGCGGCGTCCTTCGCGCAGGTTCGCGAGCGCCGACCCCGCGATGCGGATCAGGTCGACACCACGGTGCTCGTAGAAGCGTTGGTCCTCGATGGCCACCACGGCCTTCACCAGGAGCGGTGACACCTGGGAGAGCGGCACCTCGAGGCGCTGCTCCTTGAAAATCGTGAAGGCCGGACGCCCGTCGGACGCGAGGAGCGTCGTCGCCTGCGCCATGTCGCCGACGCTAGCTAGTTGGTTCTTGCGAGGGGTCGATCGAATCAGGTCAACGCTGAACCACGTCAGCCCGATGATGACGACCCACGAGACCAGCGCCACGCCGGCCACAGCCGCGCGGGCCGCGTTGGGTTGCTGCCGCAGGCGTTGTCCGACTTCGTCGATCCGGCTGGCTGCGAGTACGAGGAAACGTCGCATGAGGAACAAACCCAATCGCTGCAAACGCCTCGCCACGCGATCTGGCCGGTAAATCAGGCGTTAGCGGTTGCGTAAGCCGCAGGGACTGAGGCGTTTTTACACGGTGAGAATCGTGCGAAGCGATGGGCGAGATGGGACTCGAGCCACTCGCTAAGGCCGAGAGGCCTTAGCGGGTCGCCGACTGACTGAGCGAAGCGAGGGAAGTTGGCGGGGTCGACGGGACTCGAACCCGCGGCCTCTGCCGTGACAGGGCAGCGTTCTAACCAACTGAACTACGACCCC
>UEXX01000232.1_pt1 | contig 25054 bp, 19 predicted proteins | sample 4301161 | NCBI WGS metagenome assembly UEXX01 (sample SAMEA4773179, study PRJEB27434) | metagenome | biome: 2259; feature: agricultural soil; material: soil | place: USA | collected 2014-09 | depth 0.25 m
GTCTCCAGCTGCCCACGTGGCCCGAGCCCTCGTACCGCGTCATCTACCTCGGGCACGGCGGCCTCGACGCGGACAAGATTTACGTCGACTATCCCGAGCTGGGCGGATCGGCGGGATTGTCGGCCCTCGAGCGCCGCCACGTGCAGTACGTCGTCCTGAAACGCTACAATGATGAGCCTGCGGTTGTCGGGCCGCTGGTGGAGGCGCTCGGAGAGAAGGCGCGGCGTGTGGCCGTGTTCTCGCCTTACCGTGCCGGAGTCGCGGCGCCCGTCGCGCCGTTCCTCCACAACACCGACCGACGGATCGACCCGGCGCTGGAACGGCCGGGGCCCGTGCTGGACATCTGGCAACTGCCGTGACCCCGCTTCGCAAGCTCCGCGAAACCGTCCTCGCCCGCGTCCGGGCGCTCCCCGTGGCCCAGCATCTGTGGGCCCGCGTGCGGAAGCGTCGCTATGAAGCCCACGTGGCGCGCTTCCTCAAGGACGGCAGCGGCCGCGCCGATCGCCTGCCCTCCGGCGTCGTGTACGAGGCGACCATGCGGTGCAACCTGCACTGCGAGTTCTGCTACGTCGGCGACCTGCTGAACATCGAGGGCCAATGGCGCGACGAGCTGCCGATTGACGCGCTGCGCACCGCGTTTCCCGAGCGCGACGGCCTGCAGGTCAACCTGACGGGCGGCGAGATCTTCATGCGCAAGGACATCCTGTCGGTCCTGGCGCTGTTCGAGGAGAAGGGCTACGACTGCGGGTGCCTGACGACCAATGGAACGATCATCACCGAGGCGCGCGCCGAGGCGCTCGCCGAACTGGCGTTGCGCGGGTTCCTGAAGCACGTCTCCGTCTCGATCGACGGTCCGCGCGAGCTGCACGACGTCGCGCGCGGCCAGAAGGGCACCTTCGACAAGACCACCGCCGGCATCCGGCGGCTGCGCGAGGCGGCCGAGCGCAAGGGCGCGCCGCTGAGGATCAGCATCAACACGACCGTCGCGAAGGAAAGCCTCGAGACGCTCGATCAGATGGTGGACGTCGCCAGCGATCTCGGCATCGAGGCCATCGGCCTCAATCACCTGATGTACAGCACGCCCGACGAGGTGAAGGAGACGCTGGCCCTCATCGGGAGCGACGACCCTGGCGTGATCGCCACGTACGTCACGGCCAATCCGATGGTCGGATCGTCGACGGTCCGCGAGAAGGTCGCGTCGCTCCGCGAGAAATGCCGCGCGAAGGGCATCCGCTTCGACTTCCGGCCGAAGGTCCTGACGCAGCTGATGGACGACTACTACGAGCCCGGCGCGAAGCTGGCCGGACGCTGCCTGTATCCGTTCAACTGGGCGCGGGTGTCGTTCAGCGGCAAGGTCTACTTCTGCCCGTTCATCCGCGTTGAAGTTGGAGATCTCACGACCCAGACGCTGGAGCAGGTCTGGAACGGCGAGAAGTACGTGGCGATGCGGAAGCGGCTGCTCGACGAGCAGCTGTTTCCGGTCTGCCGCCGCTGCTGCAAGGTGGAGCTTTCTCCCGAACCGTTGCCGCGTGAGGCACGGGAGCGCGTCACGGCGCCCCGCGCCATCCCGCTGACCGTGGTCCGCTGATCGATACTGATGCCATACCGCCGAATCCTTCTCGTCAATCCCCCGCTCGTCGGCGGCGTCGCGTTCACGCGGCAGGGCCGCTGCCAGGAACGCGAAGAGGTGCTTGGCACCACCAAGCCGCCCTATTCGCTGCTGGTGATCGCCGCCCTGCTTCGCGATCAAGGCGCCTCCCTGCGGCTCGTCGACCTGACGGCCGAGGGACGGACGACCGCGTCGCTGGTGGACGAGCTGAAGCGCGACGGCTTCACCCCGGAACTGGTGGTGTTCCCGTCCACCACGCCGACGCTGCACGCCGACGCCGCCGAGATGATCGCGTTCAAGCGCGCGTTCGGCGCCACGCTCGTGTGCTTCGGGCCCCACGCTTCAACCGTACCCGTCGAGGCGATGCGCCAGGTGCCGGACGTGGACGTGATGGTGGTCGGCGAGCCCGAGGACCCGGTGATGGCGCTCGCGTCCGGCGCGTCGCTGACCGACCTGGAAGGCATTGTCGGCGTCACGTGGCGGAGGCCCGACGGCACGATCGTGGCCCCGACCGGTCAGGGCGCATTCGAGGGCTTCAAGTCGATGCCCTTTCCGGCGTGGGACCTGCTGCCGCTCGGCAACTACCGCCTGCCGATGGTGAGCGAGTCCTACGTGATCGTCGAAACGAGCCGCGGCTGCCCGTACGCGTGCGACTTCTGCGTGGCGCCCATTCATCAGGGCCACAAGTTCCGCGAACGCGATCCGAAGGCGCTGGTCGACGAGATCGAGCGGGCGAAGCGCGAGCTGGGCGTTCGCTACTTCTATCTGTGGGGCGACACCGTCACGCTCAACCAGAAGACGTTCAGCGCGTTCTGCGAGGAATTGATAGCGCGGGACCTCGGTATCCAGTGGTTCGGCAACGCCCGCGCAGACAACCTGACCGACCCGGCCTTCGTGCACCGGCTGCGCCGCTCGGGCTGCTGGATGCTCGCGATGGGGATCGAATCGTCTTCGCCCGAGATCCGGAAGGACATGGTGAAGCGGCTCGAGGAGGAGAAGATCCGGAAGGCGTTCGCCAACCTGCGCGACGCCGGGATCAAGTCGTTCGCGTTTTTCATCTTCGGCTACCCGGGCGATACGCCGGACTCGATGGAGGCGACCATCGAGTACGCGATCGATCTCTCGCCCGACTTCGCGAACTTCTACCCTGCCGTGCCATATCCCGGCACGGCGCTGTACGAGAAGGTGCGCAAGGACGGCCTGCTGGCCAGTGAAGACTGGTCGAAAATGGAGTACTCGTACTATCTGCTCGACGGCCACGGCCTGAACGAGCAGGTGGTGATGGCGGCCATCAATCGGGCGAAGCGCAGGTTCTTCCTGCGGCCGGGCTACCTCACGCAGCACCTCGCCGACGCGGTCCGCCTGGCCTGGACCAAGCCGGCCATCGTCACGCACCTGCTCTCGCGGGTGCTGTTCGGACAGAAAGTCGTCGACGTCTCGCCGTCGCACCTCGCGCTGCCAGCGGAAGCCAACGTCAGAGGGTCATGAAACCGGCATCGACGCCGGCGCTGCTGCTTGCCGCTGGCGTCGTGTTGTCGCTGAGCGCTCCCCGCGCGCAGGCCCCGCAACCGGGCGACGAACCGCTGCGGCCCCGAATCCACTTCACGCCGCCGCGCTACTTCATGAACGACCCCAACGGGCTCGTCTATTACAAGGGCGAGTACCACTTGTTCTACCAGCACAACCCGTTTGGCGAGAAGTGGGGGCACATGAGCTGGGGGCACGCCGTCAGCCGCGACATGCTGCACTGGCAGCATCTGCCCATTGCGCTCGGCGAGGAAAACGGCGTGATGATCTTCTCGGGGAGCGCCGTCGTGGACTCCCGCAACTCGAGCGGCCTGTGCCAGACCGCCGGCGCCGATCACTCCTGTCTCATCGCTATCTACTCGGGGGACGGACTCGGGAAGCAAACGCAGAATATCGCGTTCAGCAACGATCGCGGCCGCACCTGGACGAAGTATCGCGGCAATCCGGTCATCGATCTGGGCCGCAAGGACTTCAGGGACCCGAAGGTCTTCTGGCACGCGCCGACGGGGCGCTGGATCATGGTCACGGTCCTGGCGGACGAGCACAAAGTGAGGCTCTTCGGGTCGAGTGACCTGATCAAGTGGGAGACGCTCAGCGACTTCGGGCCGGCGGGTGCGACCGGAGGCGCGTGGGAGTGTCCCGACCTGTTCGAGCTGCCCGTGGAGCCGTCAAAGGAACGGCGCTGGGTGCTGGTCGTCAACATCAACCCGGGCGGCGTGGCTGGCGGCTCGGGCACGCAGTATTTCGTGGGCGCGTTCGACGGTGTGGCCTTCACGAACGAGAACGCGTCCGCGCAGACGCTGTGGGCCGACTACGGCAAGGACTTCTACGCCAGCCAGTCGTTCTCGGACGTCCCGCCTGCAGACGGCCGTCGCATCTGGATGGGCTGGATCAGCAACTGGGCGTACGCGAATGACGAGCCCACGGTGCGCTGGCGCGGGGCGCAATCCATCCCCAGGACGCTGGCCCTGCAGGAGTCGCCCGAGGGCGTTCGTCTCGTCCAGCGGCCGATCGACGAGGTGCGCGATCTCAGGATCGGCGAGGCGGCTGTGGTGGCGGGCAGCGCTCGGCTGCCACCGTCGGCGGAGATCGAGCTGACCCTGACGCGCAGCGATGAACCCGTTGGCCTGCGCCTGTTCAACGAGGCAGGCGAAGAGGTGACCATCGGCGCCACCGCGTCGCCGTCAGAGGTCTTCATCGACAGGCGGCGCTCGAGTGCAGGGCCGGCCTTCCACGCGGACTATCCCGGCCGGCACGCTGGCCCGGCGCAGTGGAAAGACGGCAAGCTGTCCCTGCACGTCTTCTTCGATCGTTCCGTGGTGGAAGTCTTTGCTGCCGGCGGCGCAACAGTCCTCACGGAACGCGCCTATCCCACGCGCCCGCTCGATCGCGTGGAACTTCATCCATCCGGCAGGACCGGCGGCGCCACCGCGCGGCTCTGGGAGCTCCGGAAGTCGATGCCGTAGGGCGTCACGCCTGGCGGAAGTACCGGATGCTGCGGCCTCGCGCGGATCCGACGAACCTCACAACGTACAACTGCCGGAGCTGCGTCAGGTAGCCCAGCGCTTCACGCAGGCTCATCTTGCTCTGCCCCGTCGTTCGATCGACGAACACGTAAGGCACTTCAGCCACCGCGCGCACGGGGCTCCGCAGCAGCAGTTCGAGGCAGATCTTGAACCCACCGGCCCCGATCTGGACGCCCGACACCACCTCGCGGCGGATCAGGAAGAACCCCGACGTCGCATCGCGCACCGGCGTCAAAGGCGACGCCAGCACACAGGCGAGCTTCGAAAGGAACAGCCTGCCAGCAGGCCAGTTCTCGGCCCGTCCGCCCGGAATGTAGCGGCTGCCGACGACGGCGTCGGCCTTCGACTCGAGGAGCACACCGTACAGCCGCGCGATGCCCTCGGGCGGATGGCTGAAGTCGGCGTCCATCACGCCGACGATGGGGCTGTGTGACGCGAGAAAGCCCTCCATCACCGCGGTGCCGAGACCGAGTTTGCCGGCTCGATGTACGACCACGAGGCGCGGCCCGATCTCGGGGATCAGATCATCGACGATCGCGCCGGTGCCATCGGGTGAGTTGTCGTCGACGACCACCAGCTCACCGTCGAGCGCGTGGGTCCGAAAGACCTCGAAAACGGCCCGTACGAGCTCGGCGATTCGTGTCCGCTCGTTGTAGGTCGGCACGACGATGGAAAGGAGCGGGGCGGTCGGTGTCACGCTTCGAGTGGCGGCTCTGGCCCTGTAGTACGATTCTGTTCCATCTTGGCCACCGCCTCCAACCGGGCTGCGGTTTCTCCTCTCGCATCGCGATTCGTTGAAGCGGTCGTCGTGGGCGCAGCCTTACTGACTGCCTGCTGGTGGTTCACGCGGACCGAACTGAACGCCACCTTCTGGGGCTTCCCGCTCGACGATTCGTGGATTCATCTGCAGTTTGCAAGGAACATCGCATCCGGGCAGGGCTTCTCGTACAACCCCGGCATCCCCGTCGCCGGGTCCACGGCACCACTCTGGACGCTGGTGCTGGCCATCCCCGCACGACTCGGTCTCGATCCCGTCGCGGGCGCCAAGGGCCTGGGCATCGCTCTGACTTTCGTGGCGGCGCTCGTGGCCGGCCGTCTCGCCGAGTGGCTCACGACCTCCCGGGCCGCCGGCTTCTTCACGGCCCTCGCGCTCGCCGTCTCGCCCCGCCTGATCTGGGGCGCGCTGTCAGGCATGGAGGTCTCGCTCTACTCGCTCCTGGGCGTCTGGGCAGTGCTGTCGTACCTGCGTGCGCTCGACACGGGCGCGCCATGGTGGGGGCTGATAGCGGGCCTTGCGGGTGCTGCCCGCCCTGAAGTGTTCGTCCTGTTTCCGATTCTGGCGACCGACTGGACTGTACGTGCGGCGCGACGGCAGCTTGTGTCGACCAGCGCGATCCGATGGGCCGCTCCCCTGCTTCTGTTCGCGATTCCAGCAGGCGCGTTCGTCGCCCTGAATTTCTACACCAGCGGACATCCGCTGCCCCTGACGTTCTACGCGAAGTCATACGGCATGGGCACGGTGCCTTCCCTGATGGAGGGACGCTGGCACGATGCCTGGGTGGACGCGTGGCGCTACCCGCAGGAGTTCATCTATCTTCTGCTGACCTGGACCGAGACCGAGTACCCGGATCTCGGTCTCGGCGCACTCGTCGGTGCGGCCGCGCTCATCGGAGTGTTCGGCGATCGCCCACAACGGCGTGGCGCGTACCTGCTCGTCGTGATCCTCATAGCCGCGCCGATCATCAAGGCCCTCGCCGCGCCGCAGCCCCCGCTGCTCGTACACGACGGACGCTATCTGTTCCACCTCCTCATCCTGTTCCTCGTCGTAGCGGTCGCAGGGCTGATGGAGCTGCACACGCGACTGAAGTGGAAGGCCATCGTCCCTCTCTATTGCCTGGTGTCGCTGATACGGCTGGGCGGAGCGCTCTCTTACGAGGCGCCGCGCTACGCGTCGAAGGTGAAGAACATCAACGACCTCCAGGTCGCGACGGCTCACTGGATTCGGCGCGAGACGGGCGAGGATGCGCGCATCGCCACGAACGACATCGGGGCGATCGCGTTTTTCTCGAAGCGCTTCATCATCGACACCGAGGGCCTGGTGACGGCCGAGGCGATTCACCCGAAGCGGATGCGGCGATTCGTGCCTTTTCTGGAGAGCCAGCGGCCCGACCTGCTGGTGATCTTCCCCGAGTGGTATCCCGAGATCGCGGTCAGGACCGACCTGTTCCACGAGATCTATCGCGTCCATGCGCACCAGGATGTCGCCGGTGCTCCGCACCTGGTCATCTATCGAACACCATGGACGCGCACCGGTGCCGTGCCCCGCTTCGTGCCGTGATGCGGTGAGATGGAGGGCCGGCGTGTAGAATTGCGCTGACTCCCTTCTTCCCGTCAGATGGCCGAGATCGATCGCTACCGCCAGGAAGACCGCCGCGCTGTCGAGGCGCTCTATCGACGGGTATTCGGCCCTGACGCCGCCGAGGCGAGCCGCCTGCGGTGGGAGTGGCAGTACCGACGCAACCCGAACAACCCCGGCGGAACTCCCGTGATCTGGATCGCGCGTGAGGGCCCGACGCTCATCGGCCAGTACGCGACGATGCCCGTGCGGCTGCAGGTGCGCGGGCAGGAGCTCGACGCCTCGTGGGGCATGGACGTGATGGTGGCGCCGGAGCGCCAGCGGCAGGGCATTGGCGAAGTCCTGTTCCGCACGTGGGACCGCAACGTCGGCGCCTCGCTCGGTCTGGGACTGTCGGACTCGTCGCACCAGCTGTTCCGGAAGCTGCAGTGGCCCGAACCCGGCCCCATCCCTTGTTTCGTGAAGCCGTTGACCCGCCGCGCGCTGAAGCGGCCGCAGTGGCCGGAGCCGCTCAACAGGCTGGTGTCGGCCGTCACGCTGCCCTTTGTCCGGCTGGTGGCACGCTCGCGACCGCTCAGGGCCGAAGTCGAACCGATCCGGCGCTTTTCGCCTGAGTTCACCGATCTCTGGGAGCGGCTCGCGCCCCGGTTCGAGTTCGCCGTCCGCCGTGACGCCGCGTACCTGAACTGGAAGTTCGTCGAGGCGCCGCACGTCCGCTATGTCATCGCCGCCCTGCGCCGCGACGGCGTCCTGCACGGGTATGCCGTGTACCGCCATTTGCAGGAGGCACGCAGCCGCGCGACGAATCTCGTCGACTTCCTGGTCGACCCCGACGATGAGGCCGGGCTGAAGACGCTGTTGCGCTGGGTGGACCGGGAGGCGCGCGCGGCCGACTCGGACAAGATCCGCACGTTCAGCCTGCACGCGGGGTTCAGGCGCGTGCTTCGCCGATCGGGTTTCTTCGCCGTCAAGTCGATGATGGAGTTCACCGTGAAGGTGAACGGGCTGACGCTGCCCGCCAACTTCTACTCGACGACCGATCGATGGCACGTCACGCTTGGCGACTCCGATCAGGACCGGTGACGCCGATGAAACCGTACCTGCTCGTCGGCATCGACACCGAGGGCGACAACCAGTGGGACCTGAAGGCGCGCGAGCACCAGACCTTCGAGAACATCTACGCGCTGCCGAAGCTGCACAGCCTGTTCGGACGGCACGGCGTGCGGCCGACGTATGTGGTCACCTGGCCAGTGGCCAGCGACGAGCGGTCGCAGCAGGTCCTGCGCTTCCTGTTGCTGCGCGGTGACTGCGAGATCGGCGCGCACCATCACGCGTGGGAAACCCCGCCGTGCACCGCCGAGGATGTCAGGGCCCATCGTTACGCGTCGACACTCGGCCTCGATCAGTTCGAAGCACAGCTCGCCCAGCTGACCGCGGCCATCGCCCGGGCGGTGGGCGCGCCGCCGGTTTCGTACAGGTCGGGGCGATTCGGCTTCGACGCCTCGCACGTGGCGGCGCTGGAGCGCTACGGCTATCTCGTCGATTCGAGCGTCGTCCCGCTTTTCAACGAGTCGCACAAGGGCGGGCCCGACTTCTCTGAAGCACGGGTCACACCGTACTTCCTGGCGTACGATTCGGCGGTGCGGCCGGGCACGAGCCAGGTGCTCGAGATCCCCTGCTCGGTGGCGCTCGATCGCCGCCTGCCGCCGGCGCTCGCGCGTGCCTGGGCGCGCGCGCCGTGGCCGTACATGACGCGTCGAATCCTGCGAAAGCTCGGCGTCGCGCGGCTCGACTGGCTGCGGCCGTCGTATTCCTCGTTCGACCAGATGTGCGCACTCGCTCGCCGGCTGGCGGCAGACGGCGTGCCCGCGCTGAACATCATTTTTCACTCGAGCGAGGCCATCGTCGGCGGCAGTCCGTACAACCGCACGCAGGGCGAGCTGGACGCCTTCCTCGATCGGCTCGATCGGTTCTTGCAGTTCGCGGTGACGGAGCTGGGCGCGCGGCCCGCAACGTTCCGGGAATTCCACGCGAGCTTTGCGGGCGCCCCCGCGGAGGCGGCCGATCCGGTTCCGGCCTGATCTGATCCGCTCGTGCGCATCTGCCACGTCTCACCGCACCTTCCGCCCGACCAGGCTGCCAACGCCCTGCTCCCGTACCATCTTGGGCGCTGGGCGGTCGAACACGGCAGCGAAGTGTCGTATGTGACACATCCGCCGCGGGCCTCGCGGAACCTCGACGACGAGGCGGGACGCTTGCCTGGCCCTGTCGCGTGGATCCCTGCCTCGCGCGGCGGGCCACTGGCCAGGCTGACCCGTGTGAGCAGTCTCACAGCGGCGGCGGCGATTGCGAGCTCCGCCCGCCCGCTCATCGAAGCCGCCGACGTCGTCCACCTGCACAGCAACGGGCTCATCGTCGAGGTGGCGTCGTGGCTCGCCGAGCGCGCGGGCAAGCCTTGCGTGCTGACGCTCTATGGCACGGAGATCTGGCATTACAAGCCGAAGAAAGGCCTCGACCTGTTCACGCGCGCGTATCGCAACGCCGCGCACGTGACGTTCTACAGCCACGGGCTGCAGACGCGGGCCGTCGAGCTGGGCCTGGCGCGGCACCGGGCGTCAGTCGTCTACCCGCCAGTCGCCCCAGAGTTCACCTACCACGACTCCGGCGCGCAGCTGTCCGCGCGCCTGGCGCTCGGCATCCGCGCCCGGCACGTCCTGGTGAACGTAAAGCGCCTGCACCCGCTGGCTGGCCAGCGCTACCTGCTCGAGGCGCTCGGCGAAGTCGTGCGCACGCACCCCGACACGCGACTTATCATCTGCGGGACCGGCCCGCTGCTCGACGAGCTGAAAGTGGTCGCGCGCACCAACGGCGTGGAAGGACACGTGACCTTCGCGGGCCTGGTGGACAACCAGGCCATCGCGCGGTTCGACGCGGCCGCCGATGCGTTCGTGCTGCCGTCGCTGCTCGAAGCGTGCCCGACGGTCGCGCTCGAGGCGCTGGCGTCCGGCACGCCGGTCATTACAGCCGATAACCCGGGCGGTGTGGAGCTGAACGAAATCTTCGGATACGACGTGAGCGTGGTGCCAAAAGAGAACCCCATGGCACTTGCGCGCGCCATCACCACGTTCCTCGACGAAAAGCGGCGCGCCCGCGAATCGACCGTGCGCATCATCACGCAGGAGTTCCGGCCGCCGGCGATCTACCGGCAGTTCGAGGACATCTACCGTTCGGTCGCCGTCGCGGAGGGCGCCTCCGCATGAGGGGACACATCGGCTCCGCTCTCGGCTGCGGCCTGTTCGGCGCCCTCGCGGGGGCCGCGGCCATGATCCTCCTCTACAGCCTCGATGCCGGGCTGGTCGTGGAGATGTCCCACGACCGCCCGGGACTGCTTCACGGCTTCTACAACGGCGAGCGGCAGGGGGAGCTGACCTTCGCCTGGACGGCCCAGCGCGCCGAGCTTCCGCTGGCGGGGCTCGAACGCAACGTGACGTGGGATGCCACGATCCGCGTACGCGGCGCACGCAGCGACCCCGCGTCGCTGCCTATCGTCACCATCCTGGCCGATGGGGCGCCGCTGACGTCGCGGCCGACGTCGAACGAGTTCCAGGATATCGCCGTCACCATCCCGGAACGTCCTGGCCGCGCGCGCGGTCTGACGCTGTCGATCGTCTCGTCGAACACGTTCGTCCCAGGCCCCGGCGATCGGCGTGAGCTCGGCGTCCAGGTGGACCGCATCACGCTCGAGCCGGTGGGCCGCAGCGCGTTTCCCCCGCGCAGGTCCGTGTTCGTTGCCGCGCTCGCGTCACTGGTGTTCGGGGTCGTCTTTGGCCTGCTGGGCGCCACCGCCACCACAGCCGTCGGCGCCGCGACGCTGCTCGCGGTAGGCCAGGCGGCGGTGCTGCGCGTCGGTCTCGGGCCCTTTTCGCCGTGGCTGACAATGGTGGATCAACTCGCCGGAGGGATTGGCCTTGCGCTGCTGGCATCGGCGGCGGTGATCGAGCGCTGGCGCGGTGAACGGCTGAGAAATACGGCGCGCTTCGCGATGATGTTCACGGGCTCGGCGCTGTACTTGAAGCTGCTGGTCCTGCTTCACCCCGACAAATGGCTGATCGATGCGGTGTTCCACGCGCACCGCCTCGAGAGAGTCATGGCAGGCAACTATCTATTCACGTCGGTCGCGCCTGGCGGCTACACGTTCCCCTATCCCATCGCGCTGTACGTGACGGCGCTGCCGCTGGCGCGTCTCGTGACCGATCACGTGCTGTTGCTCAGGCTCGTCGCGGCAGCCGCCGAAGCGCTGTCGGCCCTCTTCTTCTACTGGATGATCGTGCGCGGCTCGGGTGATCGGCTCGCGGCGGCCGTCGCCGTCGCCGTGCTGCAGCTCATGCCGCTCGCCTTTGGTGTGCTGGCGGCGGCGAACCTCACCAATGTCTACGGCCAGGCCGCGGCGCTCATCGCGATGACGCTCGTGACGGTCGCCGTCGTGACCTCGGAGTCGCCGTGGCCGGCCATCGTCACCGCTGCTGTCGTGACGTTCGTGGCCTTCCTGTCGCACACGAGCACGTTCGCGACGCTGGCCGGGATGCTGGCGGCCTCGGGACTCTTGCTCGTCGTGCTCGGCGAGCCGCCGACCAGGCGCGCCGGCGTCCGCGTGCTCGCGATGCTGCTCGTCGCGAGCGCCCTCGCGATCTCGCTGTACTACGCCCATTTCATGCCGACCTACCGGACCGAGTGGGCGCGCATCCGCGGCGAGGTGGCGGGTACGACGACCGAGACGCCGGCGTCGACGCAGTTGTATCAGCCGGGCGGCGCATCGATCCCGGCTCGCGCCGCGGCGGTGCCGCGCACGGCCGCGGCCTACTACACGTGGCCGTTCCTGGTGCTCGCGATCATCGGCGTGGCTGGATGGCGGGAGCGCCTCCGCGACCCGTTCTGGATCGTGGTCAACGGCTGGCTGCTCGCGTGTCTGGCATTTCTTGCGCTGGGCGTGCTCACTCCCGTCGACTTTCGCCATTACTATGCGGCGATGCCTGCCGTCGCGATCCTGGCCGCTCATGCCGTGGTGACAATGTGGCGGAAGGACATCGGGTCCTGGCGTGCCGTCGCCGCCGGACTGGCGGGACTCGGCGCCGGAATCGGTGTCAATCACTGGCTTCGCATCATCGGCACGCCGCTCTTCTGATCGGCGTGCGACACGGCCCGGCCGCCGGGCATGGAGACACTTGTGGCCCTCATGGATGTTGTGAGCAAAGCGATCACCGACGCGATGAAGGCGCGCGATCAGATGACGCTGGGCACGCTGCGCATGCTGAAGTCGGCACTCACCATGAAGGAGGTCGAGAAGGGGCGCGGGCTCGAGCCGGCCGAGGACCTGCAGGTTGTGGCCAGCATGGTGAAACAGCGGCGAGACTCCATCGAGCAGTTCACCAAAGGCAACCGCCTCGACCTTGCCGAAAAGGAGACACAAGAGATTGCCATCCTCGAGCGTTTCCAGCCACCGGCCGCCGGTGCCGAGGAGATCGCCGCGGCGGTCGAGGCTGCCGTTACGTCAACGGGGGCCTCTTCCGCGAAAGACTTCGGCAAGGTGATGAAAGCCGCAATGGCTGAGCTGGCAGGCAAAACCGCCGACGGCAAGGCCGTGAGCGAGGCGGTGCGAAAGCGCCTCACCTGAGGCAGCAAACTTTCCGGGGCAACGGTCCGTCTACTCCAGTGGGAACACCCATTTCCCATCCTCCTCTTGGGGTCGAACGGTCCCCCCGTTCGACCCTTCTTTTTTGTCCACGACCATGAGCGCGCCGCACGACGTCTCGCGGGTCGCGCGATCGGCCGGCCTCATCGGCGCCGCCACGCTCGCCAGCCGTGTTCTCGGGCTCGTGCGCGAACAGGTGATGGCGTACCTGTTTGGCGCGGGCAATGCCGTCGACGCCTTCAACATCGCCTTCCGCATTCCGAACCTCGTGCGCGATCTGTTCGCCGAAGGCGCGATGAGCGCGGCGTTCGTGCCCACGTTCACGCGCGTGCTGACCCGTGAGGGGAAGCCCGCCGCATGGCGGCTCGGCAACCACGTGATCAACGCACTGCTCGTGTCGACGCTCGTGATGGTCGGCCTCGGCATCCTGTTCGCGCATCCGCTGGTGATCGCGCTGGCGGGAGACTACTCGGCCATCCCCGGCAAGCTCGATCTCACCGTCGAGCTCACCCGGACGATGCTGCCGTTCCTGGTGCTCGCGGCGATTGCGGCGGCGATGATGGGGATGCTGAACTCGCTCGACCGGTACGTCGTGCCGGCGATGGCGCCCGCGGTGTTCAACGTCTGCAGCATCGCGTGCACGCTGGCGCTGCTGCCGCTGCTGACGCGCATGGGGTGGCCGACCATCCTCGCGATGGCATTCGGCGTGCTCGCCGGCGGCATCGGGCAAGTCATGATCCAGTGGCCAGCCCTGTCGCGCGAGGGCTATCGCTATGAGCCCGTGCTCAATCCGCGCGAGCCCGGGCTGCGCGACGTGCTCGTCCTCATGGGCCCGGGCACGCTGGGGCTCGCGGCCACTCAAGTGAACGTCTTCGTGAACACATGGCTGGCCACCAGTCAGGGCACGGGCGCCGTGTCGTGGCTGAACTACGCGTTCCGCCTGATGTACCTGCCGCTCGGGTTGTTCGGCGTCTCAATCGCCACGGCGTCGATACCCGCGATCGCGCGCAGGGCGGCGGAGCGCGATCTCGACGGCTTGCGGCGGACGGTCTCGTCCGGTGTCGCGATGATGCTGGCGCTCACAATCCCAGCGACGCTGGGCCTCATGGTCCTCGCGCGTCCCATCGTTGCTCTGCTCTTCGAGCGCGGACGCTTCACGCCTGCCGACACGGAGGCCACGGCGGCCGCACTGGTCTGCTACGCGCTTGGGCTGGCCGGCTACTCGATCGTGAAAGTGGCCACGCCCACCTTCTACGCCATCGGCCAGAGCCGCACGCCCGTCGTGGTCAGCACGGTCACCGTCGTCGTCAACGCGGTGCTCAACGTGCTGATGGTTCGGCGCTTCGGGTACACGGGCCTGGCGGTCGGCACCTCGATCAGCGCGCTGGCCAACGCAGTCCTGCTGCTGTACCTGTTGCGCGAGCGCCTGGGGCCGCTCAACGGGCGTCGCCTTCTCACGGTGTCGATCAGGATGCTGGCCGCAAGTCTCGTGATGTCATTCGTCGCCTGGGGCGTCGAGCGGCAGCTGGCGCTGGCGCTCCCCGGGCACGGTCTCATCGTGGAGATGGTGCGCGTCGGATCGGCGATCGGGGCCGGCCTGGCGACGCTGACGCTGCTCGCCCGGATGCTCCACGTCTCCGAGTTCACCGAGATCGTTCGGGCAATCATGAAACGCATCGCCTCGGGCGAGGCAGATCCGGCCCTCTGAATACGAGATTGGCAGGCCCGGCTGGGAGTCCTCCGGCGGCCCGTGTGGTACGATTCTACGGGCATGCCTTCCTCAGGCGCGTCATACACGTACTCGCTCGGCCCGGGCCGGATGTCGCCCGTGGTGAAGTGGCTGATCATTGCCAACGTGGCGATGTACGTCGCCACGGTTCTCACGGGGCACCTGCTCGAGCCGCTCTCGCTCGTTCCACGCGACGTCGTCGAGCGGGGATGGATCTGGCAGCTCGCGACGTACATGTTCCTGCACGGGGGCACGTTCCACATCCTCTTCAACATGCTGTCGTTGTGGATGTTCGGCACGGACCTCGAACTGAGCTGGGGCTCGCGGTTCTTCGCGCGTTACTACGCGGTGACCGGCATCGGCGCGGGCGTCGTGACGGTGCTGGTTTCGTTGCTGCCGTTCGGCGCGGCGACGTCGATGTACTACGGATCGACCGTGGGCGCCTCGGGAGCCATCTTCGGGCTGCTGCTGGCTTACGGCCTTTACTTCCCCGATCGGCGGATCTACCTCTATTTCCTGTTCCCCATTCCCGCCAAGTACTTCGTGATGATCTTCGGCGGGGTCGCGCTGCTGTCGTCAGTCAGCGGTGGTGGCGGAAACCTTGCGCACTTCACGCACCTCGGCGGCCTCGTCGTCGGGTACATCTACTTGAAGTCGCGGCGGCTGGCCAGGTTCAGCCCCATCGCGGAGCTGAAGTACCGCTACCTGAAATGGAAGATCGGCCGCATGCGCCGCAAGTTCGACGTGCACCAGGGCGGCCGATCGGACGACTGGGATCGCCGGATCCACTGACTCGATGACGCCGACCCGCGGCCGGCTGGCGCTGCTGGCCGTCATCATCCTCGCCTGGTTCGGGGTGTTCGAGGCCTCGCTGCGCGTGGCCGGAAGCTCCGAGGCCGACCCGACGTTCCGCAACCTCTTCACGCTCGACCCGGTCATCGGCTACCGGCTCAACCCGTCCACGTCCATCCGCTACACGACGTCGGAGTTCTCGACCGACATCTCGATCAACAGCGCTGGCGTCCGCGACGACGAGATTGGCCCCAAGCCTCCCGGCGAGCGGCGGATTGTGGTGCTCGGCGACTCGCTGGTGCTGGCGGTGCAGGTGCCGCTCCAGCAGACGTTCTGCAAGCAGCTCGAGCGGCGGCTGAACGGGCGCGGGAGCGCGACGCACTATCGGGTCATCAACGCGGGCGTGCAGGGATACGGGCCGGTCGAGGACGCGCTGTTCTACGAGCGCGTAGCCGCTCGGCTGCAGCCTGATCTGGTGGTGGTGGTCGTCTTCGTCGCCAACGACGCCATCGAGGCCTCGGACCGATCGTTCCGGCTGACATCCGGCGGCCTGCCGGTCGTCGGCGCCAGGCGCGAGGTCATGCGCAACATCCGCCGGGTCGTCAGGGCCAGCGTGGTGCTGCAGATCCTCAGCCAGCGCTGGAGTCAGCTCAAGGAGCGATTCCGGGGCGGGCGGGCAGCGAGACCGGATCGACGCCTGCTGACGTATGCGACGCCGGAAATCGACGAGGTGAGCCGGGGTCTCGACGTCTCGCGCGAGGCGCTGGCGCGACTCGCCGGCCGCGTGACCGCGTCGGGCGCGCGCATGGCCATTGCGCTGATGCCCGCGCGCTTTCAGATCGATCCGGAGGAGTTCGATCGCTTCAAGGCGGTGGTCGAGCCTGCCGGCTACCGCATGAGCGTGGATGGCGCCAACGATCGGTTCCGCGCGGCGCTTACGCCGTTGAACCTGCCGTTGATCGATCTGCTGCCGGCATTGAGGGCGGCGAACCGGTCTGACGCCGTGTTCTTCGCCTCCACGGTGCACCTGACGCCGTACGGGCACGAGGTCGCCGCGGACGCGCTGCTGTCGTTCCTCGACCAGGCGCACCTGACGCCCTGAGCCGCGCATGGTCTTCAACTCCATCCAGTTCGTCGTGTTCTTCGCGGTGGTCTACGGGGCGTACCGCATCCTGCCGCATCGCGCGCAGAACTGGCTGCTGCTCGTCTCGAGCTATGTCTTCTACGCGGCGTGGGACTGGCGGTTCCTTGGCCTCCTGATCGCGTCGACGGTGGTGGACTACGCCGTTGCGCGGTATCTCGACGTGCTCCCCGACGGGCCGCGCCGGCGCCGCGTGCTGTGGATCAGCATCGGCTTCAATCTGGGCGTCCTGGGGTTCTTCAAGTACTTCGGTTTCTTCGCCGAGAACTTCGATGCGCTGATGCGCCGGTTCGGCGTGGACGCGTCGCTGCCGGTGCTGCACATCGTGCTGCCGATCGGCATCTCGTTCTACACGTTCATGACGATGAGCTATGTCATCGACGTGTACCGCCGGGAGATCCCGGCGACGCGGCACCCCCTGGACTTCGCGGTGTTCGTCGCCTTCTTCCCGCACCTGGTCGCCGGGCCGATCCTGCGCGCGCCGGCGCTGCTTCCTCAGATCTCGTCACCGCGGCGAATCACGCACGAGCAGCTGGCCGAAGGGACGTGGCTCGTCGCGTGGGGTCTGTTCAAGAAAGTGTTCGTCGCCGACAACCTCGCAACCGTCGCGAATGCCGTCTTCGCGCAGGGCCACTCCCCGTCCGGCCTCGAGGTGCTGATTGGCGTCTACGCGTTCGCCTTCCAGATCTACGGCGACTTCTCGGGGTACTCCGACATCGCGCGCGGGCTGTCGAAGTGGATGGGCATCGAGTTGAACCTGAACTTCCGCTTCCCCTATTTCGTGCGATCGCCGCAGGCGTTCTGGAGAAACTGGCACATCAGCCTCTCGACGTGGCTCCGTGACTACCTGTACTTCCCGCTCGGCGGCAACCGCGGGTCCTCTCTGGCGACGTACCGGAACTTGATGATCACGATGATTCTGGGCGGGCTCTGGCACGGCGCGGCGTGGCCGTTCGTCTTCTGGGGCACGTACCAGGGCATGCTGCTGGTGATCTACAGGTGGGTCAGCGAGCTGCCGTCGGCGCGCCGGTGGGTGGGCTCGCTGGAACGGCCCGCGTGGCGACCCGTCGGCTGGATCGTGATGTTTCACCTGACCTGCTACGGCTGGCTCCTGTTCCGCGCGCGGTCGGCCTCCCAGATTGCGTCGATGACCGACGCGCTGCTGACGGGCTGGAACCATACCTCGCTCGAAGCGCCGCACTACGCCGTGCAGCTCCTCTTCTATGCGGGCCCGCTTGTCGCGATCCACGCGTGGGAAGCCTGGCGCGACGACCTCGATGCCGTGAGGCACATGGCGCTCATTCCGCGCTACGTGATGTGCGTGGCGCTGGCCTATCTGTTCGTGCTCTTCGGGGAGTTCGGCGGCTCGCAGTTCATCTACTTCCAGTTCTAGGGGTCAGACGCTGTTAAGAGATTGGGGACTGTCCCCCTTCCCTTCCGCGGGGGACTGTCCCCAGTGCCTTAACAGCGTCTGACCCCCTTTACTGTCCCCTTCGGAAGTAGTCGTCCGTCCCGTTCAACCAGTCGTGGCGGATCGGGCTGAAAATGTCGAGCGTGAGGGTGTCGTCGAGCGCTTCGGCCTGATGCTCGACCCAGGACGGAATCAGCAGCACCTCCCCTTCACGAACCGTCACGTCTTCGCCGCCGACGAGGAACCGAATCGAACCCTGAAGAACATAAGTGAGCTGTTCCGCCTCGTGCTTGTGCATGGGCACGACGGCGCCGCGCTTGAGATAGATCTGCGAGAGCATCTCCTTCTCGCCCGTCACGATCTTCCGCGAGATGACCTCGGTGACCTTCTCGAGCGCGATCTCGTCCCAGCGATGGAGTCGAACCCCTTCGGCCATGGCTACTGTCCCTTCCCCTTCGGCTTTGCGGCTGCCCTGCCAGCCGCGGGCGCCTTGTTCCCCATTGTGACCACGCCCGCGTCCGCCGCCGAGTCGAGGTAGGACGTGACGTCTTCCAGCGTGACGGCGCCGTAGTACCACGTGCCCGCCGTGTCGGCTTCGGCCGCAACCGCGCGGAAAATGTCGCCCACCGAGCGGACGCCGTCGACGAAGTTCAGCGCTTCGTACGCCATCAGCGGATGCAGAGCCGCCGGCCGCTTGATCTTGCTTCGCTTGTCCAGATAGCCCGCCACGTCGTCGACGAACGAGGGCACGCGCGAGCTGGCCTCCTGCTCCGCCGCCGTGGACGCGGGCGCCGAGGACGTCGGCGCGAGCAGCGATCGGAGGCGCGCCATCGCGGCGTCTGACGTCGGCAACTGTGCAAGCGCCGAAGACACGAGAGACGTGGCATCACTCGAGAGGGCTGCCATGGACCTGACCGCGCGCTGCTCGCGCGCGGCGCTCTCGCCGACCAGCGCGATCGCTCGCTCGCGGGCCGCGACGTCGCCGCCGGCCGCCTCGCCCGCCAGCTCGATCGCGCGCCGGGTGTCGTGACCGATCCGCTCGAGCCCCCGGCCCACGATCTGGCCGGCCAGCGCGGGCAGCTCCCTGCGGCCGGCTGTGGCCACGAACCACGCGGACGCTGCGACCGCCACGGCGTTGCGCTTCAACTGCGTCGGATCGATCTGCCACAGGTCGTCGTCGCTCGAGTGGATGTAGTCGTCGGGCCAGTTGGTGAACGTGACGGCCGGAATGCCGATCGGCGCCATGTTGAACACCTGGTGGTCGGTGTTGTTGTGGAACGGCACGACGCGGGCGTCGTAGCGCTCGCGCGTTCCGAGCCGGGACAGGATCGGGCGGCTGAAGGGCTGATCCTCCGTGGCGGCGCCACCGCCGCTTGCCGGGTCGCCGCCCGGACGGATCTGACGCGCCTGGACGGCGGCGAGATACGCGGTGTTGCCCTCCACGAGGGACTCGACAATCGATTGCACGACGTCCCCGAGGAAGCTGGGCCGCGATGCCGGAGGCCGCGTGACGAACTGCACGCGGCTGCCGGCCGACTGCTTCGCGCCAACCATGTCCTGGTTGATGTTCACCAGCACCTTCCGGCGCTCGTCCGGATGGTCGGCGAAGTACTGCTCTTCGGCCGAGATCTCGTTCACCCACCAGAAGCGGATGTCGCGCGCCGGCCGCGCGATCCGGCCATCGTCAATCATCCGCTTCAGCGACCGTGCGATCTCCAGCACGTTGGCGCAGCCGCTCCCGTCGTCGTTGGCGGAGAACCGCTCCTCCTGCAGGTGCCCCGTCAGCACGATGGCCTGGTCGTGAATCGTGGCGCCGCGGATCACGGCTTCCACGATCGCCTGGCTGGCAGGCTCACGGAACGACGACTCCACCTTCGCGCGGACGTGGTACGGCGTCTTCGACGCCGCAAGCTCCGCGCGCAGGCGCTTGCCCTCGCGCTGCGACAGCACGAAGCCGAACGTGCCTTGTTTCGTCTTGTCCGCATTCTCCACCGGAATCCGCTCCCACGGGATCTGGTCCTGCAGATCGGAGCGGCTCATCGTGAAGTGGACGACACCCAGCGCGCCGCGCTTCCAGACGGCCTGCTCGACGATGGTGGAGAGCGTGCCGCTGGCGAGAACCACCTTGCCCGCGACGTCCTTGCCTGTGTAGTCCGCATCGGCCTGCCCCGCGCCGACATCCACGAGCTCGGCCGAGCTGATGTCGGTCGGCCTGCTGTAATCGGCCATCGAGAGCGCCGTCTCGGGCGTGAACGCAAGACGCCGCTGATACGGCTCGGTGATCCAGAGCTCGCCGAGGTGTGCGGACCAGCTGTTCGAGGTGTACTTGAGTGGGATGTACCGCACGTCCTCGAGCCCGTACTCCCGCGCCTTCTGCTCGACGTATTTCGCGACGGCCTCGAAGCCCTCGCTGCCGCCCATCGGCCGGTGATAGTGCGTGAGCCAGCGGATGTGCTCGAAGGCGATGTCGCCCGAGATCTCGTTGACGAGCGCGCCGTACACGCCGTCGGGAAGAAGGGGCGACCGCTGGGCGCGGGCCGGCGCGGCGGTAACAACGAGGACAAGTGCAGTGACGACTGCAAGTGATTGACGCATCTGGGTCTCTGCGTGTTTTGCCGAGGCTGGAGCGGGCGGATTATAGCATCGGCCCGGTGCTATAATCGGAGGCTGTGTGCGGGGCGAGAGCCCTGCTGTCCGTCTGCGTCGAGGCTGCCTGATGAAGGTTTCGGCCACCCGTCACACTACCCCGCACCTTCGTCCGGACTCTTCGAACCACTCGTCGACAGCCACCGACCTCGGGGCTGACGATCTGCGTCACGCCTATCGCCTGATGCTGACGTCGCGACGGCTCGACGATAAAGAAATTCAACTCAAGAACCAGAGCCAGATCTTCTTCCAGATCAGCGGCGCCGGCCACGAGGCCATCCTCGTCGCCGCGGGCCTCACCATCCGCCCGGGCCGCGACTGGCTCTGTGCGTACTACCGCGATCGCGCGCTCTGCCTCACGCTCGGCGTCACGCCGTACGACATGCTGCTGCAGGCTGTCGGCGCGAAGGACGACCCGGCCTCGCACGGCCGCCAGATGCCGTCGCACTGGAGCAGCCGGAAGCTGAACATCGTCTCGCAGGGCAGCCCGACGGGCACGCAGTGCCTGCACGCGATTGGCGTCGCCGAAGCGGGGCTGCTCTACGAGCAGATCGAGGCGATCCCCGAACGCGACTCGCAGTTCCACGCCGACGAGGTGGTCTACTGTTCGCTCGGCGACGGGGCGACCAGCGAAGGCGAATTCTGGGAGTCGCTGAACACCGCCTCGATGCGGCAGCTTCCCGTCGTCTATGTCGTCGAAGACAACGGCTTCGCGATCTCGGTGCCCGTCGAAGCGCAGACGCCGGGCGGCGCAATCTCGTCGCTGGTCGATCGCTTCCCGCACCTGAAGGTCGTGAGCGTCGATGGCTGTGACTTCCTCGCCAGCTTCCGGGCGATGCAGGAAGCCGTGCAGTGGGCACGCGAGCGGCACGGTCCCGCGCTCGTGCACGCGTCGGTCGTCCGTCCGTACTCCCACTCGCTCTCGGATGATGAGCGGTTGTACAAGACGGCGGCGGAGCGCGCGGCCGAGGCAGAGCGCGATCCGGTGCGCCGGATGCGCGAGTTCCTGCTCGCCGAAGGTCTCGCCACCGACAGCGATCTCGAGCAGATCGCGTCGGAGGTGGATCGCGAGATCGCCGAGGCGACCGATCGCGCGCTGGCCGCGGAGAAGCCGCCGCGATCGTCGGCCGCCGACTGGGTCTACTCGCCAGACGTGGACCCCTCGTCGGCGAGCTTCGAGACGCCGATCGAGCCGCACGGCAAGGCCGACACGATGGTGGCGGCCATCAATCGCACGCTGCGGGACGAGATGGCGCATAACCCGCGCATCGTCGTCTTCGGGCAGGACGTCGCGGACTGCAGCCGCGAAGATCACCTGGCCGAGATCCCGGGCAAGGGCGGCGTGTTCAAGGTGACCCACGGCCTGCAGCGCAAGTTCGGCGGCGCGCGCGTGTTCAACTCGCCGCTCGCCGAGGCCAACATCGTCGGTCGTGCGTTCGGCATGGCCGTCCGCGGCATCAAGCCGGTCGTCGAGATCCAGTTCTTCGACTACATCTGGCCGGCGATGATGCAGATCCGGGACGAGATCACGATGCTGCGCTATCGGTCGGGCAACACGTACTCGTGCCCGATGGTCATCCGCACGCCGATCGGCGGTTACCTGCGCGGCGGCGCGCCGTATCACAGCCAGTCGGGCGAGAGCATCTTCGCCCACTGCCCCGGCATTCGCGTGGTGTTCCCCTGCACGGCGCAGGACGCCGCCGGACTGCTGCGCACGGCGATCCGCTGCGACGATCCGGTGCTCTTCCTCGAGCACAAGCATTTGTATCGCCAGACCTACAACAAGGGCGAGTACCCCGGACCGAACTACATGGTGCCGTTCGGGAAGGGCGCGGTGCGGCGCGAGGGCACCGACCTGGTCGTGATCACGTGGGGCGCGCTGGTGCAGCGCACGCTGGTGGCGGCGCAGCAGGCCGAGAAGGAAGGCTTCAGCGTCGCCGTGTTCGACCTGCGCACGATCATCCCCTACGACTGGGCGGGCATCAGCGCGCTGGTGCAGAAGACCAACCGTGTGATCGTCGCCCACGAGGATCAACTGACGTGCGGATTCGGCGCCGAAATCGCCGCGCGCATCGCCGACGAGCTGTTCCATCACCTCGACGCGCCGATCCGGCGCGTCGCGGCCCTCGACTGCCCGGTCGCCTACGCGCCGGATCTCGAAGAGGAAATCCTGCCGCAGTCGGCCGACGTGCTGCACGCCATCAGGGACGTTTGCAGGTACTAGCCGCGTAATTCGGATACGGCAGTGGCCGCATCCACCTCGGCCGTAGAGCCGGCGGATCCCGAAGAAACTCGAAAGCCAACAATCAGTTCCCGTGGTCGAGCTGAAAACGGAGGCACTTTTGTATGAGGTCCACCGGAGGACCTCATGCGTACTCGTGCGCTCACGCTCGTGCTGATTGCCGGACTCATGGCTCCCCTGCCCGCTCTTGCTCAGACTCGTCACCACGCCGAACGCCAGCCGGCCGAGGGCAGCATCGCCGTCCAGGGCGGTATCGGCTTCTTCGTACCGCAGGACTCGGCATTCGGAACAGCCCTCGACCTCGAAGGCCACGGCGACTTCTACCTGACGCCTCGCGTCGGCGTGCGCTTCGGCGTGGACTGGACCGACCCCTCCTTCCATCGCGAGTCGTCCGACTCGCTTCGCCAGGTCCGATTCGGTGGTGATGTGATCTACAACTGGGAAGGCGGGAAGTGGCACCCCTTCGCCGGGGCCGGCATTGCCGCTCACGTGATCCAGGAGAAGGACAACGGCAACGCCATCGGAAGCTCCGAGTCGAAGCTTGGCGGGGCCTTGTTGGGCGGGGTCGAATATTTCTTCAACCGAGACTCAACCTTCACGGGTGAGGCGCGGTATCAGTTCGTCGGGGACACGAGGAACGGCTACAACCCGTCGGGTCTCGTGCTTCTCTTCGGCTTGAAGCACTACTTCTGATCGACTAGCGCCGCCGTCGGAAGCCTGTCGGTTCCGGCATCGACATGGACGGTGCCGGAGCCGCAGGCTGGTCATAGGCCGCCTGTATCGCGTCGCGCCAGATCTCGGCGATCTTCGTGTAGCCCTCCGGCGTCGGGTGCAGGCCGTCGACGCCGATGTAGCCGACGTACGTGCCCATCTGGCCGTAGAGATCGACGAGCCGTGCGCCCTCGTCGGCGGCGGTGGCGGCGATGCCGCTATTCAATTTCGGAACCAGCCCTGCGCTGTGCCCGTTCTTGCCCTCGGGGTTCTGCGGCGGCAGTGTCGCCAGGAAGACCTCGGCCCCGCGGCTCTTCGCTTCCTTGATCATCCGCTCGAACGCGCCGAGCACGCCGGGAATGCCGTCATCCCCGTAGGTGTTGAGGTCGTTGGCGCCTTCGAGCAGCAGAACGGCTTGCGGGTGATCGGCGCGCAGGGCGTTGACGAAGCGGCTGACGTCCTCTTTCGCCGTCCGCCCTGCCTTGCCTTCGTTGTTCATCACGATCGTCTGATCGAGATAACGCCCGGCCAGCAGCGCCTGCAGCTTGACCGGGTACGCGTCCGATGGATTCGTCGTCAGCAGCATCGGCGCGGGCGAGGTGGTGCCTTCCGTCATGCTGTCGCCGAACGCCATGAAGTTCGTCTTCGCGATCAGCGGCACCGCGTTGACGGTGACGTCGAAGGTGCAATTGCCCGTCTGCCCGCGCGAGTCGGTCGCGGTGCACACGACCGGCTCCGTGCCCACCGGGAATGTCGTATTGGAGGCCGGCGCGCAGGCTACGGTAACCGGCGCCTGGCCGCCCTGCGCGACCGGCGTGTCGAAGGTGACGTTCGGCGGCGTGCCGTTGTGTGCAAACGCCTGGACGTTGGCGGGACAGCTGACCGTTGGCGCGCCGGGAGGGGGCGGCACATGCGTGGGACCGCTGCCGCTGCCGCCGCAGCTCGAAACCGCAAGAATCCCGAAGGCTGCGACGAATACCCGGCTTCGCCGCGCCAACTGTGCCCGCTCACCCATGCAATGCTTATGTGGCCGACAGTATCCGACGGCGCACACCACGGGGACCGGACTTTCAGGCCCTGGCCCGGGGAGCGGTGCCGGAGGGGCAGGTGATGCCCAGCGTTCGATTTTACACGATCGTCCGGAGCCTTTCCGGAGCGGCGGCCGCGGTCGCGGCTCTGGCCGCGTCGGCCGGCGATCCCGGCGCGGTCGAGACGCTGCGATCGATTGCGGCGGTGCCACCCCACATCGTCGGGGCGCTTGCCGAACCAGCTGCGTTCGCGGCCATTCCGAACGGCGAGATGGTGGTGTTCGACCGGCGGGGGCACACGCTGGTGGCCATCGATCGCGAGATGAGCGCGGCGCGACCGCTCGTGCAGATCGGCGGCGAGCCGGGCCGCATCCTGCAACCCTTCGGGTTCGATGTCGATCCGCAGGGCCTGCTCATCGTCGGCGACGCGCCAGACCGGCAGGAGCGTGTGCAGGTGTTCACTGCCACCGGCTCGCGCCTGGCCGGCTTCTGGCTGCCGCGCCGCGACGATACGCGCATCCAGTTCGAGGGCCTCGCGCTCAACGGCGTCAGCTCGCTGCACGCGACGCCGCGTCAGACGGTTCTCCTCAGCATGCCCCACACGGGTGCGCTGTTTGCCGAGTACGACTACGACGGACGCGAGGTCA
>UEXX01000303.1_pt1 | contig 24399 bp, 17 predicted proteins | sample 4301161 | NCBI WGS metagenome assembly UEXX01 (sample SAMEA4773179, study PRJEB27434) | metagenome | biome: 2259; feature: agricultural soil; material: soil | place: USA | collected 2014-09 | depth 0.25 m
TCGCGCTGGCTCGTCGCCATCAGGCCCGTGTTCACGAACACGTTGACGTCCTGGTCGATGATCCGGCTCACCGAGATCATCACGTCGTCGTTCAGCACGTTCGGATCGTTGCGATCGCGCCGCTGCTGGCTGACGACGGTCTCGATGACGCGACGCGCGGCAGACGCCGTGCGCAGCGCGCCCTCTTCGAGGCCTTCGCGCAGCTGCCCGGCGACGTACGCGCGCGTCACGAACGCGAGCGCGAGCACCGGAACGACCGACGCCGCGACGAACAGCAGGAACAGCTTGCGGTAGAAGCTCTGCCGGATTTCGCGCAGCAGCGCGCGCCCGGTCACGGGGTGCCGGCCCCCGGCACGGCCCAGCAGGCCGAGGCCGATGAGCAGCAGCGCGAACGTCAGCCCGGTCAGCGCGCCGATCTCGGCGAGCGCGACGGCGTGGTCGACTGGCCGCGGCAGCGCGTAGCCAATCGCGTAGATGCCGGCGCGATCGTTGCTGAGCAGCACCCGGTACGGCTGGTCGCCGCGCTCGAGCACGGTCCAGAACGCCTGGAAGCCCGTGCGGAAGATCCGCTGGAGCAGCTCGTTGCTGATCGGCCAGGCGGTGCCGGCCGTCGGATAGACGGGAGTGCGGCCCCAGCCGTAGACGGCAAACGCGATTTCCCGGCCGTGGGTACGCTCGGCCGCACGCAGCGTGGGCCGGAAGAGCGCGGCGTACGGATCCTGAGCGGCGACGAATGGCAACGTGCCGTAATCGAGCACCACGTGCACCAGCAGAATGCCGGTGCGCTGTACTTTGCCGTCCGCGTCCGTTGTGCAGATGGCGCGACCCGCGTGCAGCAGAACGTGATCGTCCGTCGACGGCGGCGCTTCGCCGAAGACAACCCAGCTGCAGCCCGCATCGACGGGCCGATCGGTGAGCAGGAACTCTGCGGGCAGGTTCAGCGCGAAGCGGCTCACCAGGCCGCCATCGGCGGAGTAGAGCTCTACCGACGACGTGAGCCGCTGACGGCCGAGCTCGGTCCGCGACCAGAGAAAGTACGCCCGGTCGGTGTCCGGCGGGCTCGAGGGCGCAAGGTCGTTGCTGAACTGCAGATTCAGCGCCGGCACCGCGTCCAGCTCGTCGAGCGAGCGCCGGAGCAGCACGCGCAGGTCGGTGCGATGGTTCAGCACTTCCGGCGTGTACTGCCGCGCGATGATGCCACCGAGCGCCGCGTCTTCGAGCGCCACGATGGCGGGATAGAAGGCGAGCGAGGGCACGGTCAGCACGAAGTACGCGACCAGCAGGCGCAGGCCCTGAGACGCATGGCGATACCGGGGCGCGACCCAGCGGGCGACGCCACCAGCCACGACGACAGCGAACACCGCGGGCAGCAGCGGCGAGGCGTCGGCGAGCGGCTGCCACTTCACGTACGCGAGCACGGCGAGCGGGACGACGAGATAGATCGCCGCCATCGCGGAGCGCAGGACATACGCGCGCCGCCGGACCCGCCACCACGTGGCAGCCAGCCGCAGCAGCGTCACCATCGCCCAGAAGACGGCCGCGTTCAGGCAGAAGAGGCCGAGCAGCGCCGTCGCGCGGCCGGCGTCGAACGGGTGCAGGCTGAACTGCAGTCCGAACGTGCCCGACTCGCGCACCACGAGCGACAGCGCATGCTCGTGCAGCAGCAGGAGGCCGCCGATGGACCCGGCCGAGACGACCTGCGCTACCCAGAAGGCCAGGCTGTCGAGGATGCTGACCTGCGGTTCGCGGGCCGACTGATGCCGCGTCAGCCGCCAGCGCTCCACGAGGTCGCCGGCAAGCGCGGCCAGGGCCAGCAGGTAGAGGCTCGTCGCGAGGAAATCGGCCGGCGAACGGAGCAGCAGGCGATCCGGCCACTCGCTAACGCCGCGCAGGAGCCAGGCCGAGGGCACCGCCAGCGCGAGCAGCAGCCTCGCCGCCGTCAGCAGCGCGATGAGTGTTCCGAGCAGCAGCACGAACACTCGAACGTCGTGGGTGGCCTCGTGCGCCTCACGCAGGATGACGGCGACGGTGACCAGCGTCAGCGCGAGAAGCGTGAAGAGGATGGCGCGCAGGCCGTCGCTCCAGGACTGCCGCAGGCCGGCGAGCGAAGCGGGCGCGACAACGGCCTCGAGCAGCGGCGGTTCACCGGGCGCGCCGAGCAGGAAGCCGTACGGCGGCACCGACTCGCCTGCGCCCAGGTAACGCGGGCGCAGCGAGACCGGCACCCGCGCGGTCTCGAACGTGAACGTCGATTCATCGCCGCCGCGGACCTGGCCATCGCGAGTGAGGAGATGCTCGGCGGCCACGCTGCCGAGTCGGCGGCCCTGCGGTCCGATTTCCGTGATGGGCCGGAGGTGTACCAGCCGCAGACCGGCGGGGCCGGGCGCGACGAAGAGCGCCTCGGCGCCGGTGACGCGTTCGTCCGGTAGATTCGACGGCCGCCCGGCCCAGGCGACGGGACGGCCCGTGGCGTCGTAGACCGAGATCGCGTCGACGTCCGCATGCGCCTTCACGATCGACGCCGCGGCGCCGAACAGCGCGCGGGTCCGTCCCATATCGGGCGCGGCGGGCACACGCGCCCGCGGGTCGGATGCGACCTGCGAGGTGGCCTGTCGGAGCGTGTCGGCAAGGGCAGCGAAGTCGCGCTGGACTTCGCCGGCGACGCGTGCGAGCGCCGAGGCCTCGGTCGAGCCGAACCTGGCGCGCTCGACGAGCCAGCCTGCGCCGGCAACGGCGGCCGTCAGCAGCAGGCCGCCCAGGACCGTACGACGCAGGCGCCAGCGATCGATCGCGGCCGGAGCGAGAGGCGCAGTCCGGCCGTCGGGGGCACGACGGTCCACGATTCGGAGAATACCGGGGCAGCCCGACCGCCAGCAAGCGGCGGCGCCGGTTCGACGCAGGAGGCGGTGTTATATTGACGGGACGGGCGCGTCGCGCCCTCGCAGGTACGAATGCCGCTCACCGAGGCCATCAAGGCCTCCCTGAAGCGCGGTGCGCTGGTCACCGCCGCCAACTGGGAAGTCGTCGTCATTCAGTTCGTCGCCGAGTCGTCGTTCAAAGCGCTGCTCGTCGTCCCGCTCTTGGGCGCGGCGTTCCTGGTCACGCTGCTCGTCGGCAGCAGCGTGGAGGAAGTGATGTCAGGCGGCCTGCGGCAGACCCTCATGCTCGCCGTTGCGGCGCTCCGCGAGCATCAGGTCGCCCTCTTCTCGTACATCGCCGGCGTGGCGGTCGTCGTGGTCGGCGGCTCGGTGATGACGTTCGTCATCAAGGCGGGCACTGTTGCGGTGCTGGTCGACGCGGAGCGGCTGGCGCCTCTCGTCGAGCGCCCGCCATTGCGCGTCGAGACCGTGCGGCAGGCGGAAACCTTCACGCTCGAACGGTTTGCCGGGGGCAGCGAGCGATTCCGGCAGCGCTTCATCCGGCTCGGCATCGTGCTGCTCGCGATCTACGGCCTGACCGCGGCGGTTTACCTGATGGCCGTCGTCGCCGCCTATCGCTGGGCGGACGCGGTCGGCCTCGCGTGGGCTGGCACGGCGCTCGCCGCGTTGACGTCGACCGTGCTGGTCGTGTGGATCACAGTCGTGAACCTGCTCTACCTGGTGGTGCAGATCATGGTCGTGGCACGCGACACGAGCGTTGCCCGGGCGGCGGCGGCGCTGCCAGGCGTGCTCTCGGCCGAGCGGCGACTGGTGGGCGGCGTGTTCCTCGTGGTGCTCGTGCTGGTCCTCCTCGCAACGGTCGCGTCGATTCTTGCGACGGCCGCACTCGGATTCATCGGGTTCGTCCCGATCGTGGGGCTGGCGATGATGCCGCTCCAGCTCGTCGCCTGGTTGGGACGGGGCCTGCTCTTCGAGTTCCTCGGACTGGCGGCGCTGACGACGTACGCCCGCGTGCTGCGTGGCGCGCAGTCCACCGAGCCGGGCATTTCCGGTTCACCCGTGCTGGGACAGGTGTCATGAGCTACGACGGTTTCCTCTCGCGTGCGGCCAATGTCATGAAAGAGTCGCCGATTCGCCTCATGGGCGCCGTCGGCGCACACGTGCACGATCTGATCTCGTTTGCGCCCGGGTATCCCGATCCGGCGACGTTCCCGTGGGAACAGTTCCGGACGATCACCAGCGAGCTGCTGACTGGCTCGGATGGCAACGTCCTTCAGTACGGACCGACCCGTGGTTATCGACCGCTGGTCGAGGCGCTCGACGGGATCCTCTCGGCGCGCGGCATCGCCTCGGCGTTCGAGGAACGGCTGATCACCACGGGCTCGCAGCAGGGGCTCGATCTGCTGGCGCGCGTGCTGATCGATCCGGGTGACGTCATCCTCGTCGAGCTGCCAACCTACACCGGAGCCATCGCCGCGTTCCGGAATGCCCAGGCCGACCTCGTCGGCGTGCCGCAGGACGCCGATGGCATCAACCTCGATGCGCTCGATGCGACATGGTCGCGTCTCACATCAGCGGGCCGCCGGGTGAAGTTCCTCTACGTCGTCCCCAACTTCCAGAATCCGACCGGACTGCTGATCGGACTCGGGAAGAGACGCGCGGTCCTCGAATGGGCCGAGCGCCGGAATGTGCTGATCGTCGAGGACGATCCGTACTGCGATCTCTTTTTCCAGGACACGACGACGCTGGCCGAGACGAGGCCGATCAAGGCGGATGACGCCAGCGGTCGTGTGATCTATCTGGGGAGCTTCTCGAAGACGCTCGCGCCCGGCTTCCGTGTGGCGTGGATCGTCGGGCCGGTCCCGATCGTGTCGAAGCTGGAGATCGCCAAGCAGGCGACGGATATCTGCGCCGGAGCGCTCGATCAACGCGTGATCCACCAGGCGATCGTGCGCGGCATCCTGCAGGCGCAGGGAGAGCGGCTGCGGGCGCACTACCAGCACAAGCGCACGGTGATGGAAGACGCGCTGCGGAAGGAACTGAACGGCGCGATCTCGTGGGTGGCGCCGCGGGGAGGGTTCTTCCTCTGGGCGACGCTCGCCGGGGGGCTGGACGCCGGCACGCTGCTGACGCACGCGATTGAGGCGCGAGTCACCTTCGTCATCGGCAGCGGGTTCTACGTTGATGGCACCGGCGCGAGCACGCTGCGGTTGTCCTTCTCGCAGCCCTCACCCGAACGGCTGGTTGAAGGCGTGGCGCGGCTGGCGACAGCCGTGCGCGCGCTCGCGGCGAGCCCTCAGGACCCGGCCGTCGACGCGCCGAGCGCGCTGACCGGAATCTCCGCGCCGAGAGGGTAGGGCATCGGAATCGGCGCCGGCTCCAGGCGTCTACGCAGGATCTGGAAGTCGCCCTCGCGCGTCATCAGCGCGATGCCGGACAGCACCGGGCTCGGGCCGGCCAGCACCTGCGGGGGCGCGGCCAGGTCGGCGGAGTACGACGCCTTGCCGAGCGGCGCACCGGTCGCGATCCGATAGCCGTACACCTCTTCCTGCACGGCTGCCACGACGACGACTGTCCCGAGCACGATGGGGCCGCCCGACGGACGCACCGGCATCTGGGCCTTCCACTTGAGCGTGCCGCCATTGCGGTCGAGCGCCCACAGGATGTTGTCGAGGCCGATGTAGTAAACGTGTTTCTCGTCAATCGCGGCCGCGCCGACGGGCTTGCCACCCGTCCTCCAGCGCCAGCGATTCTTTCCGTGCTTGGTGTTCAGGCAGTAGAAGTACTTGTCGTCCGCGCCGACGAAGAGCCGATCGTCGAGGACCAGCAGCTCGCCGGGCCTGCCCGGCAGCGTGCGCTCCCAGCGCGGCTCGCCCGACTCCAGGGCGAGGGCAACGATGCGGTTGTCGGAGAGCGAGAGGTACACGCCGTCTCCGGCGATGAACGGGCGCGCCACCGCGACCACGCCGAGCGATTTCGTCCACAGCACCTTGCCGTCCGCCGCGCGGATCACGAGCACGTCGCCGGCGGTCGCCGCCACCACCACCCATCCGCTGTCGAGCAGGGGCGGCGCCGCGAAGCCGCCGGTGACGGGCACGCTCCACTTAACCGTGCCCGTCGCGGTATCGAAGGCCGACAGGAGCTCGTCGCCTGCGACGACCAGCAGGCCGTCACCGACGGCAGGCGGCTGCGTCGCGACCATCTCGTGCTGCCAGCGGATCCTGCCCGCGTCGAGGTCGATGGCGACGAGCGATCCACTGCGCAGCGGCACGTAGGCGGTGTGCGTGTCGAACGCTGCAGCCGTCGCAGGCGGCGCGTCGAGCGAGAGCGTCAGCACTGGATCCAGATTGAAGGTCTCGCCCCCCGTCGGGTTGTTGCGCTCCGTCTTCCTGTCGCCGATGGCGAGCACAGTCTTGGTGAGCGGGCCGCCCGAGGAGCCCGTCGTCTTGGGCGGCGGGCCGACCTGCGCGACGGCGGCGTGGCTCAGCGCGAGCCCGATGACGAAGACTGCGGCGATCACTCGAGACATTTCCGTAGGATGACGCGCGGCGGGCGTGCAAACGACGCGTGGCAGTGTGGAGACGCCAACCGCTATAATAACCGGAACCCTCATTCGTCAGGCCATCCGCCAACGTGTCACATCAGACGATTCTCATTCTCGATTTCGGCTCGCAGTTCACGCAACTGATCGCGCGTCGCCTGCGCGAGCTGTCCGTCTACTGCGAGATTCTCCCATTCCACACACCGCTCGAGACGCTCAAGGCCCGCCGGCCCGCCGGCGTGATCCTCTCGGGCGGCCCGAAGAGCGTGTCCGAGGCCGGCGCGCCGAAGAGCGATCCCGGCGTGATGAGCCTGGGCATGCCCGTGCTCGGCATCTGCTACGGAATGCAGCTGATGACCGACACACTGGGCGGCCGCGTGGCGCCCGCGGCGCATCGCGAGTTCGGACACGCGATGGTCCACGTGACCGACGCGGAGGCCCGTCTTTTCAAGGGGCTTCCCGACGAGCTGCGCGTGTGGGCGAGCCACGGCGACTACGTCGAGATCCCGCCGGCGGGCTTTGAGACCGTCGCGACGAGCGCGAACGCGCCGGTGGCGGCGATGCAGGACACCTCGCGCGGCTTGTACGGGCTCCTGTTCCACCCCGAAGTCGCCCATACGGATCGCGGCCTGGAGCTGCTCCGGCACTTCGCGTTCGACGTTTGCGGCTGCACGGGCGACTGGACCATGGCCTCGTTCGTCGACGAGGCGACGGCGCGCATTCAGTCCCAGGTCGGTGACGGACGCGTGGTGTGCGGCCTCAGCGGGGGCGTGGACTCCACCGTCGCGGCGCTGCTGATCCACCGCGCCATCGGCGACCGGCTGACGTGCATCTTCGTCGACAACGGGCTGCTGCGCGCCGACGAGGCGACGCAGGTGCAGAAGCGCTTCCGCGACAAGATGCGTCTGCCCCTCGTGTTCGTGGACGCCACGGAGACCTTCCTGACGCGTCTCGGGGGCGTCACCGACCCAGAACAGAAACGCAAGATCATCGGCAGGACGTTCATCGAGGTCTTCGACGAGAAGGCGGTCAGCCTGGGACATTTCGATTTCCTCGCCCAGGGCACCCTCTATCCAGACGTCATCGAGTCGGTCTCGGTTGTCGGCCCGTCGTCGGCCATCAAGAGCCACCACAACGTCGGGGGGCTGCCCGAGCACATGCGCTTCAAGCTCGTGGAGCCGCTGCGCGAGCTGTTCAAGGACGAGGTGCGCCGGCTGGGCCGGGACCTCGGGCTCGACGAGGAGTTCGTGATCCGGCAGCCGTTCCCCGGCCCGGGCCTGGCCGTGCGCGTGCTGGGTGAGGTAACGCGGCCGCGGCTCGACCTGTTGCGCAAGGCCGACGCGATCGTCGTCGATGAGGTGCGCCGCGCCGGGTACTACGCGACCTTGTGGCAAAGCTTCGCGGTACTGCTGCCCGTGCAGAGCGTCGGCGTGATGGGAGACGCGCGCACCTATGAATCCACGATCGCCATCCGGGCCGTTGAAAGCCGCGACGGCATGACGGCCGATTGGGCGCGGCTGCCGCACGAGCTGCTGGGCCACATCTCCTCGCGTATCGTCAACGAGGTGCGCGGCGTGAACCGCGTCGTCTACGACATCTCGTCGAAGCCGCCCTCGACGATCGAGTGGGAATAGCCATTGACGATGGAAGATTGCAGATTGACGATTGGGAGAATGCCTTCAGGCCGGATCGCGTCGACTCGTCACGCACCAGTTCGTAATCGTCAATCGTCAATCATCAACCGTCAATGAACCAGTTCGTCCATCTCCATCTCCATACCGAGTACTCGCTGCTGGACGGCGCGTGCCGCATCGACGAGCTGCTCGATCAGGTGAAGTCGCTCGGCATGCCGGCCGTGGCGGTGACCGAGCACGGGAACATGTTCTCGGCGGTCACCTTTCACGACCACGCGCGAGCGCGAGGGGTAAGGCCGATTCTCGGCTGCGAGGTGTACGTCGCGCCGGGCAGCCGGCACGATCGCGGCGGGCCGGTCAGCGAGAACTACAACCACCTGGTGCTGCTGGCCGAGACGCGCCAGGGCTGGCACAACCTGATCAAGCTGGTGTCGGCCGGCTACACCGAGGGGTTCTACCGGAAGCCGCGCATCGACAAGGAGCTGCTCGCACGATACGGAAAGGGCATCATCGGGCTGAGCAGCTGTCTGAAGGGCGAGATTCCTTCGGCGCTCACTTCCGACCAGACGGCCAAGGCTCTGACCGCCGCCGGAAGTTTCCGCGACATCCTCGGCCGCGACAACTTCTTCCTCGAGCTGCAGTGGCACGGCATCGACGACCAGAAGGTCGTCAACCGCGGGCTGGCGCCGATCGCTCGCGATCTGGGCCTGCCGCTGGTCGCCACCAACGACGTCCATTACCTGCAGCACGGGGACCACGTGCCGCACGACGTCCTGCTGTGCATCGGCACGGGGCGGACGGTGCACGACCGGGACCGGCTCCGCTATCACGGCGATCAGTTCTACCTGAAGACCTACGCCGAGATGGCCGCGGTCTTCGGGACGGAGTTCCCCGATGCGCTGTCGAACACCGTCCGCATCGCCGAACGCTGCGACGTCGACCTGAGCGGCACCGAGAACCACCTGCCGAACTTCGCGGTGCCCGAGGGCTACACGCTGGACGAGTACTTCGACCACCAGGTGCGGCTCGGTTTCACCGAGCGGCTCGAGCGCCTGCGCCAGCTCGCCGCGGCTGGCTCGCTTCGGCATTCCATCGAGGACTACGAACCGCGTCTCGCGTACGAGATCGAGATGATCAAGCGGATGCGATACCCGGGCTACTTCCTGATCGTCTGGGATTTCATCCGCTACGCGAGAGAGCAGGGGATTCCCGTTGGCCCGGGTCGTGGCTCGGCCGCGGGCAGCCTCGTGGCGTACTGCCTCCGCATCACGGACGTCGACCCCCTGCAGTACGACCTCATCTTCGAGCGCTTTCTCAATCCCGAGCGCGTGTCGCTGCCTGATATCGACATCGACTTCTGCGAGCGCCGGCGCGGCGAGGTCATTGAATACGTCACGCGCAAGTACGGGCGCGAGAACGTCGCCCAGATCATCACGTTCGGGACGATGAAGGCGAAGGCGGCGGTGCGGGATGTGGCGCGGGCGCTGGATATCCCGTTGGCCGAGGCCAACAAGGTGGCCAAGCTCATTCCCGCGGCCCTCGACATGACCATCGACAAGGCCATCGAGGAGACCCCGGCGCTCAGGGAGCTGCAGGGCTCCGACGCGAAGGTCGGCGAGCTGCTCGGCGTCGCGCGGCGCCTCGAGGGCATGGCCCGCCACGCCTCGACGCATGCCGCCGGCGTCGTCATCGCGCCGGGGCCGATCACCGACTACGCGCCGCTCTACAAGGGTGGACGCGACGAAATCGTCACGCAGTGGGCGATGAAGGAGATCGAGCGCGTCGGTCTCCTCAAGATGGACTTCCTGGGGCTGAGCACGCTGACGCTCATCCAGGACGCGCTCGCCGAGATCAAGCGCACCACCGGTGAGACGCTCGACATCGACAACATTCCGCTCGACGACCAGAAGACGTACGAGCTGTTCGGGGAAGGCCTGACGTTCGGCGTGTTCCAGTTCGAAAGCTCTGGCATGCGCGACATCCTGCGCAAGGCCAAGCCGCAGCGGCTCGACGACCTGATCGCGCTCAACGCGCTCTATCGCCCTGGCCCGCTGCGCAGCGGGATGGTCGATGACTTCATCGCGCGCAAGCAGGGCCGCAAGGAGATCGTCTACGAGCTGCCGCAGCTGCAGCCGATCCTCGAGGACACCTACGGCGTCATCGCCTACCAGGAGCAGGTCATGCGTGTCGCCGCGACGCTCGCGAGCTTCACGCTGGGGCAGTCCGACGTGCTGCGCAAGGCGATGGGCAAGAAGAACCCGGCCGTCATGGCGGCGCAGCGCGCGGCGTTCGTGAAGGGCGCGCTGGCCAACGGGATCAAGGAAAAGAAGGCCGAGAAGATCTTCGAGCTGATGGAGCACTTCGCCGGGTACGGCTTCAACAAGTCGCATTCGACGACCTACGCGTACCTCGCGTACCAGACCGCGTACTTGAAGGCGAACTACCCGTGGCACTTCGAGGCGGCGCTGCTGACCATCGAGGCGCAGAACACCGAGAAGGTGGCCTTCTACCTGGGGGAGTGCCGCGACCGTGGCATCCCGGTGCTGCCGCCCGACATCAACGAGAGCGCGCTCCGGTTCACGGTGACGCCGGCCGGCGTGCGATTCGGCCTCACGGCGATCAGGAACGTCGGCGAGGGCGCCATCGAATCAATGCTGGCGGCCCGCGAGGCGCGGGGCGGAAAGGTCCGCACCCTCACCGAGCTCTGCGAAGATCTGGACCTCCGGCTCGTGAACAAGCGCGTCCTCGAAGCGCTCGTGAAGGCCGGGGCGCTGGACTCGCTCGCGCCGCCCGTGCCCGAGGGGTTCCTCGCGCCGCCGCTGCGCGTGGTGCGGCCGCGGCTGATGGCCGCGCTCGATCTCGCCGTCGAGCACGGCGCGCGCGTGCAGCGTGACCGCGAGCTCGGCCAGGCGGACTTGTTCGGAAACGATGGGCCTGCCGCGGCCGGGGAGGAGATGCCCATCGTCCTGCCCGAGGCCCCGGCCTGGACGGAGATGGAGCTGCTCAACTTCGAGAAGGAAGCGCTCGGTCTGTTCTGGAGCGGGCATCCGGTCGATGCGCACATCGCGGACCTCCAGGAGGTTGGCGCGCGGACCATCGGCGAGCTGCAGGGAAGCGAGGAGGGCGTCGAGGCCGTCGCGCCCGAGGATCTGCCGGCCTCGGGCCGGCCCATGGCGCGTAGTGGCGAGGACGTCGCCGTTGGCGGCATCATCTCCGCCGTCCGCGCGCTGAAGACCCGCAAGGGCGATCCGATGGCGGTGGCCACGATTGAGGATCGCCACGGCAGCCTCGAGGTCGTCGTGTTCCCCGAGACGTTCAAGGCGTGCCGCCCGCTGATCGAAGTCGGCACACTCGTCGTGGTGCGCGGGAAACTCGAGCGAGACGAGGAGGCCGCGCGCGTGCTCGCGTCGGAGGTGCAGCCCATCGGCTCCGTGCGTGAGCGGCTCGCGCGCGAGATGGCGATCACGCTGGCCATGCCGCCGCACGGTCGGGAGACGTTCGAGGCGCTGGCGGATCTGTTCTCGAGGCACCGCGGCGACAAGCCCGTCACCTTCCAGCTGGTTCTGAAGGGCCAGCCCGTGCCCCTCCGCGTGCGCGCCCAGGTCTCGGCCCACATCCGCGTAAAACCCTCGCCAGGACTGGTCGAGCAGGTGGAGAAGATCTGTGGGCCGGGCGCCGTGCATCTGCGATGATGGGGCAGATACTCATGCCTGAGCTGCTGGAGTTCGAAGAGCCCCTGGGGGTGCTGGCCAAGGAAATCGAAGCCCTGTCGATGCTGCCCGTGACGAGCGAGCGCGAGGCGGAGATCAACAGCCTGAAGCGCCGCATCGAGTCGATCCGGGCAGAGCTCTATCGGTCGCTGACACCGTGGCAGCGGGTGCTGGTGGCGCGGCACCCCGAGCGCCCGAGCATCCTCGAATACGTGAACATGCTGTTCACGGAGTTCACCGAGATCCACGGCGACCGGCGCTTCGGCGACGACCATGCCATCGTCACCGGCATGGCGCGCTACAAGGGAGAGCCGGTGATGGTCGTCGGCCACCACAAGGGCGGCGCCGACACGAAACAGAAGATCTTCCGCAACTTCGGCTACGCGCGGCCGGAAGGCTACCGCAAAGCGCTGCGCGCGATGGAGATGGCGCAGAAATTCTCGCGGCCGATCGTCGTGTTCGTCGACACACCGGCGGCGTACCCGGGCATCGAATCGGAAGAGCGCGGGATCGCGGAAGCGATTGCGTTGAACCTGCGGGAGATGGCGATGCTCGAGGTCCCAATCATCGTGAACGTATGCGGTGAGGGCGGCAGCGGCGGCGCGCTCGGCCTGGCGATCGGCGACCGCATCCTGATGCACGAGTTCGCGGTCTACTCGGTGATCCCGCCCGAAGGCTGCGCCGCGATCCTGTGGCGCGATGCCGGCCGCAAGGTCGAAGCCGCCGAAGCACTGAAGCTGACGGCGCCGGACCTGCTGGCGCGCGGCATCATCGACGAGATTGTTCCCGAGCCGGTGGGCGGGGCGCACACGAACCCGACCGCGGCCGCGACGCTGCTCGACGCGGCGCTCGCGCGCGCGCTCAACGAGGTCGGCCGCATGACCGCGGCGCAGCGAGTCGAGGCGCGGTACCAGAAGTTCCGCGGCATGGGCCGCCTTGGCGAGGACTTCGCCGAGGAGACGCAGGGCTCCGCATGATCCCGCCGATCTGGGAGCGCCAGACGGCCGATCCCGCGGATGTCGATCGGCTGTCGCGGGCGCTCGGGCTCGAGCCGGTCATCGCGCGGCTCCTCGCAATGCGCGGCCTGACCGATCCAGACGCCGCCGCCCGGTTCCTCAAGCCTTCCCTCGATCAGCTGCACGACCCGTCGCTGCTGGCTGGCCTGCCCGAGGCGATGGCGCGCATCCGCCAGGCGCTGGCCTCCGGCGAGCGCATCGCCATCCACGGCGACTACGACGTGGACGGCATCACGTCCACCGTCATCCTGCGCCGGACGCTCGAGATGCTGGGCGGCAACGTCGGCCACTTCATCCCCGACCGGTTGAAGGACGGCTACGGGCTGCAGCCCGCGACGATCGACCGTTTGCACGCGGAAGGCGCGACGCTGGCCATCTCGGTCGACTGCGGCATTCGCGGCGAGGATGCGGCGCTCCGCGCGCGCGAGCTGGGGCTCGACCTCATCATCACCGACCACCACGAGCCTGGCGCGACGCTGCCGCCGGCGCTCGCCGTGATCAATCCGAAGCGATCGGACTGCGCGTATCCCGAAAAGAATCTTGCTGGCGTAGGCGTGGCACTGAAGCTCGTGCAGGCCTTGTGCGCCGCGCACGGGAAGAGCCAGTGGCTGCCCGGCTTCGTCAAGATCGCCGCGCTCGGCACGCTGGCAGACGTTGTCCCGCTGGTCGGCGAGAACAGAGTCATCGCGAAGATCGGGCTCGACCTGCTGAGCCGCGGCCCGCACAAGGTGGGCCTGCGGGCGTTGATCGAGGCGTCCGGCCTGGCCGGGCGCCGCATCGACGGGCACGACGTCAGCTTCGGCCTTGCGCCGCGGGTGAACGCGGCCGGCCGCATGAGCACGCCCGACATCGCGACGCGGCTGCTGCTCGCCAGCGATGAGGCGCTCGCGGCCGAGGCGCTCGAGCTGGCCGAGCAGCTGAACCAGGAGAACGTGCGCCGCCAGCAGGAGGAAGCCTCGATCGTCGCCGAGGCCCGGCGCATCGTCGAGAACGACCCGGATGTCGGCGCGCGGACGGTGCTCGTGGTGGCGGGGGAGGGCTGGCATCGCGGCGTGATAGGGATCGTCGCCAGCAAGCTCGTGGACAGCTTTCATCGCCCGGCCATCGTCTTGTCGATCGATGGGGATCAGGCGCACGGGTCGTGCCGCAGCATCCCGTCGTTCAACATGCTCTCCGCGCTGGAATCCGCCGCTGACGTCATGACCAGGTTTGGCGGGCACAAGGTGGCGGCGGGCCTCGCGATGGCGAGCAATCGGGTCCTCGAGCTGCGCGACCGCGTGAACGCCTTTGCGGACGAGCGGCTCGGCCCTGATGATCTGCGTCCTCGTCTGCGCATCGACGAAGCACTCGAGTTCCGCCACCTCACCGGCCCGGTTGCCGCGCAGGTGGTGGCCCTGGCGCCGTTCGGCGCCGGGAACCCGCGCCCGGTTTTCTGCGCGTCGAAGGTCGAGATCGCGGACGGCCCGCGCCGCCTCAAGGATCGCCACTTCAAGATGGCGCTCCGACAGGACGGGCGCGTGATGCGTGCGGTCGCATGGCGTGGCGTCGAGCGGCACGCGTTCCTCGAGACCCATCGCGCGCCAGTCGACGTCGCGTACTCGCTCGAGCAGAACGAATTCAACGGCGAGACCTATCTCGAGCTGACGGTGGCCGACATCCGGCCGGCCGCCGAGGCGGCGCTGGTGGGCCTGCCTGCGGCCGCCACGCCGGAGCCCGCGCTGTGAAGTGGCAGCGCGTCCTGCGCTGGATCCTGGTGCTGGTGGCGGTGTCGACCATCGCGCTGGTGGCGTTCTCCGCGCGCAAGCGGCAGAAGAACACCGGCGGGACTGCCGTCCTCCGTATGGACCCCAAGGCGGTGATCGAGAGCGCCAGGGGAAAGCTGTTCCAATTGAGCGGAATGAAAGTACCCGGCTTCATCGACTACCAGAAGCAGTTCGTCTACGAAGATGGCTCGATGAAGCTGCTCGGCCTGAAGCTGACGACGCACCGGTCCGGCCGCGAGTTCTACCTGAACGCGAACGAGGGGCAGATTGGCAAGGAGCAGTCGCACGTCGAGGCGCGCGGCAACGTCGTCCTGACGGCCAGCGACGGCCTCCGGATGAGCACAGACGAGGCGACCTACAGCAACGGCGAACAGATCGTGCGCGCGCCGCACAGAGTCGAGTTCTCGAAAGGCGCGATGAGCGGCTCCGGCGTGGGCATGACCTACGACCAGAAGCGCGACGTGCTCTGGCTGCTCGACCAGGTCGATATCACCGTCGCGCCGGACAAGAAAACGAACGACCCCGGCGCGAAGATCACCTGCGGCTCCGTCGGCTTCGCGCGTCGCGAGAAGTACATGCGGTTCGAGCGCGACGTCTCGATTCACCGCGGTGGCCGGACGATTTCGGCCGACTCGGTCCTGGCCCATCTCACCGACGACGAGAAGAAAGTGAAGGCGTGGGAGTTGCGGGGCAACTCGCACATCACGATGAGCGACGCCGCCGACGGTGGGCTGCAGGCGATGGGCTCGAAGGACATGAACCTGACCAACGGCCCGGACGGTGAGACGATCGAACGCGCGCTTCTCGCGGGCGGCAGCGCCATTCAGATGGCCGGCGCCGGCGGCAAGCCGGGGCGCCGCATTGCGGGCAACACCATCGACGTCCAACTCGCCGCCGACAGCACGGTAACGAGCCTGTCGGCCCGCCAGCAGGTGCAGCTGACGGTGCCGGCCGACAAGGACACGCCGGCGCGCGTGATTGAGTCCGACTTCATGGACGGCACGGGCGAGCCTGGCAAGGGCCTGACCGGCGCGTCGTTCCGTCATGGCGTGAAGTTCAGCGAGCTGCGCCAGCCGAATCCGCGGATCGCACATTCGCGATCGCTGAACGTCAAGCTGACCGAGGGCGGCGGCATGGACGATGCCGAGTTCACCGGCGGCACGAAGTTCGAAGATGGCGTTACGACGGCGTCCGGGCTCGAGGCGAAGTACCAGGTGAGCAAGGGCCGGCTGTTGCTGACCGGCAAGGTCGGCACGCAATCGCCGCAGGTGCAGGACGACCGCATCTCGGTCGTCTCGACCAAGATCGACATGGCCTTCGAGGGGCCGAAGCTCATTGCGACCGGGGAAGTCCAGAGCGTGATGAAGCCCTCGAAGAAGGCCCAGGATGCCAAAGCACCCGAGAAAGGCAAGAAGTCGGACCCCGCTGGCAAAGCACCGGCAGTCGGAACGAATCCCAGCAAAGCAGTCGTAGGGCCCGCAGCCACGCCTGCAGCCGTAGGGCCCGCAGCCAAGCCTGCAGTCGTAGGGCCGAACTTTAGTTCGGCCAAGAAACAGGACGCCCCCGCCAAGGGCGACGACAGCAAGCACGAGCCGAAAACGCCTGGTCTCCTCAAAGACGATCAGCCAGCCAACGTGACGGCCGCGAATCTCGACTACGACGGCGAGCACGACAAGGCGATCTACACGGGCAGCGCGCGGCTGTGGCAGGGCGACACCGCCATCGCAGGCGACACGATCACGATCGATCAGACCACCGGCGACCTCTACGCGAGCTCGACGAACGGTCTCATGCGCACGACGATGATGCTCGAGCAGCTCGACTCGAAGACGCAGCAGACGAAGAAGGTGTTGACGATCGCGTCGGCCAAGGACATGCACTACGAGGACGAGCTGCGCCGCGCGACGTACACGACCAACTCACACGTGAACGGACCGCAGGGCGATCTGCGTGGCGTGAAGATCGAGATGTACTTCGTCGAAGGCGGCGGATCGCTCGAGCGCGTCGAAGCGTACGACGACGTGATCATCAAGACCGACGAGCGCACGACGACCGGCAATCGCATGACGTACTTCGCCGCCGACGAGCGGTATCTGATGAAGGGCACGCCGGTGAAAGCGATTGAGAATTGCCGCGAAACTGCCTGCAAAACCTTGACCTTCTGGAGATCGACTGATAGGATTCTCTGCGACGGCAACGAGCAGATTCGCACGCTGGCGACAAGCGGCGGTACGTGCGGCACAGCCTCACCACCGAAGTGAATGGCGACGCTCAAGACGCACGAACTGACCAAGACGTACGGCGGGCGCACCGTGGTGCGCGGTGTGAGTCTCGAAGTTACTTCGGGCGAAGTGGTCGGCCTGCTCGGGCCGAACGGCGCGGGCAAGACCACCACGTTCTACATGACCGTCGGACTCACGGCGCCCGACGCGGGGCGCGTGACGCTCGACGGCCAGGACGTCACCGACGACCCGATGTACGTGCGGGCCCGCAAGGGCCTCGGGTACCTGCCGCAGGAGCCGTCGATCTTCCGGGGCCTCACGGTCGAGCAGAACGTGCTCGCCATTCTGGAGACGCTGCCGCTCACCAGTGTCGAGCGTCGTCAACGCGCGCGCGACCTGCTCGCCGAGCTCGGCCTCACGACCGTGGCGAACTCTCCGGCCTACACGCTGTCCGGAGGCGAGCGCCGCCGCGCGGAGATCACCCGCGCGCTGGTGATGTCTCCCAAGTTCATCCTGCTCGACGAGCCCTTCGCCGGCATCGATCCCATCGCGGTCACCGATATCCAGAAGATCATTTTTCACTTGAAGGAACGCGGGATCGGCGTCCTCATTACGGACCATAACGTCCGCGAAACATTGCGCATTACCGACCGCGCGTATATCGTCACCGACGGGAGCATTTTCCGGAGCGGCACCCCGTCGAGCCTGGCCGGCGACGAAGAGGTCAGGCGGATTTATCTCGGGACCGACTTCCGCTTGGATTAAGATCCCCGAAGACGGTTCGCCCGGCGACATATCATGGCGATTTCGCAGAAACTTCATACAAAGCTCGTTCAGAAGCTGATTCTGACGCCCTCGCTGCAGCAGGCCATCAAGCTGCTGCCGATGTCGACGCTCGAGCTGAAGGATCTGCTGAACCAGGAGATGGTCGAGAATCCCATGCTCGAGGAGATTCCGACCGAGGACACGCAGGTCGCCGAGGCCCAGACCACTGAAGAGAAGCCCGAGGAGAAGAAGGAGCCGCAGCGCGCCGACACGTGGGACGACGCGGACTACCAGTATTTCTTCGGCGAGTACCTCGACGACGGCTACCGTCCGCGCGCGCCGCAGGAAGTCAAGGAGCTGCCGCCGATCGAGAACACGCTCTCGAGCAGCAGCTCGCTCGCCGACCACCTCTCCTGGCAGCTCTCGCTGCAGACCGACGATCCCGTGATTCGCGAGATCGGCGAAGCCATCATCGGCAACCTGGATGACGACGGGGCCCTGGTGGCCTCGCTCGACGAGCTTGCGGCCATGGGGCCGTGGCCGGTCGAACAGGTGGAGCAGGTGCTCAGCATGGTGCAGCGCTTCGATCCGGTCGGGGTCGCGGCGCGCGACCTGCAGGAGTGCCTGCTGCTGCAGATCCGGCATCTGGGGCTCGAAGGCACGCCAGCCGAGCGCATTGTCACCGAGCACCTGCGCGCGCTCCAGAATCACCAGATTCCGGAAATCTCGCGCAAGCTGGGGATGCCGATCGAGGAGCTGAAGACGCACATCGAGATCATCCGCCACCTGGATCCGAAGCCGGGGAGCCGCTTCAATCCGGCGCAGTCGCAGTACGTGACGCCGGACGTCTACGTCGAGAAGATAGACGACGAGTACGTCGTGTGGCTGAACGAGGACGGCCTGCCGCAGATGCGGATCAGCCCGACGTATCGCCGGCTCCTCGACAAGGGTGCGGATCACGGCGAGGAAACGCGTGCCTACGTCCGCGACAAGTTCAACGCCGCGCGCTGGCTGATCAAGTCGGTGCAGCAGCGGCAGAACACGATCTACAAAGTGGCCCGCAGCATCGTGAACTTCCAGCGGGAGTTCCTGGACCACGGCATCGAGCACCTGCGGCCGCTGGTCCTGCGCGATGTCGCCAACGACATCGGCATGCACGAGTCCACGGTGAGCCGCGTGGTGACGAACAAGTACATGCACACGCCGCAAGGCGTGTTCGAGATGAAGTACTTCTTCCACAGCGGCATCAGCTCGTCCTACGGCGAGAGCGTCTCGTCGGTGACGATCAAGCAGCGCATCAAGAAGATCATCGAGTCGGAGGACCCGCGCAAGCCGCTGTCGGATTCGAAGATCGTCAGCATCCTCCAGCGCGAGGGGCTCGTCCTCGCGCGCCGCACGATTGCGAAGTACCGTGAGGAGCTGAAGATCCCGACCTCGAATCAGCGCAAGGTGCTCTACTAGCCCGCGCCGGCGCCGTCGGCGCACGGAAAGCTTCCATGCGACTCGTTCTGACCGGCCGCCACGTCGACATCACACCCGGGATTCGCCGCCTGGTCGACGGCAAGCTCGCCCGGCTCGAACGCCTGCTCGGCGACTCCATCATCTCGGCGCAGATCACGCTCACGCGCGAAAAGGAACGGCACGTGGCCGACGTCGCGCTGCACGTGCGCGGCGATCACATGCTGAACTGCCGCACGGCGGGCGTCACGTGGAGCAGCGCGCTGGCCCGCGCCGTGGAGAAGGTCCAGAGCCAGGCGAAGAAGGTGAAAGGCAAGTGGGCGGAACGCAAGCGCCAGGGCGCGGCGGTCCGGACGCCCGTCCCGAGCCCCGCCGCGGCGAGCACGAACGGGCCGCGCGTGATCCGGCTCACGCGCACGCGGTTCAAGCCGATGTCGCTGGAGAACGCCACGATGGAGTTGGCCGCCAGCGGGGAAGTCTTCCTGCTGTTCCGGAACGTCGACACCGACGGGCTCAGCGTCCTGCTTCGCGGGCAGGCCGGCGAGTTCCATCTGGTCGAGCCGGACCGCTGAGCGGGCGCACGGCCCATGCGTACTCCGCGCGCCGTCTCCGTCGGCGCCCTGCTCCAGCCCGCGCTCGACGCCCCCGACCTCGACGTCGAGGTCATCGCCGGGCGCATCGGCCTCGATCGGTCGATCACGAGCCCGCATCTCCAGAAGACCGGCCTCGCGCTCGCAGGCTTCGACGAGTACCTGCGCCCTGGCCGCATCCTCGTGCTGGGCGAGAGCGAGATCCGGTTCCTCGCCAGCCGCGCGGCGAGCGAACGCCGTGAGCTGGCTGCGCGCCTGCTCGGGCACCAGATCCCCGCGATTCTCTCCACGGCCGGGCTGACGCCGATCCTCGAGCTGATCGAGGCCTGCAACCTCGCGGGGGTGCCCCTGCTCCTCATGTCCACACCGACGGGCACGGCCATGGCGCAGATGGCCGCGCGGCTGGACCATCATCTCGCCGCGCGCATCGAGGCCCACGGCGTGCTCGTGGATCTGCTGGGACTCGGCGTCCTCATCATCGGCGAGAGCGGCATCGGCAAGAGCGAGTGCGGGCTCGAGCTCGTGAGCCGCGGCCATCGGCTCGTCGCGGACGACGTCGTCGAGCTGCGGCGCCGCGCGGAGTCGTTCGTGGACGGATCGGGGCCCGAGGCGACGCGCTTTTTCATGGAGGTGCGGGGGCTGGGGCTGATCGACGTGCAGGCGATCTTCGGCGTGTCGGCGGTGTGCGCGATGAAGACCGTCGGCCTCGTCGTACAGCTCGAGCGGTGGGATCCGACGCAGGAGTACGAGCGGCTCGGCCTCGAGGATCAGCGCTACGAATTGGCCGGCGTCAGGGTGCCGCTCGTGCGAATGCCGGTCGCCCCCGGGCGCAGCATCGCCACGCTGGTCGAAGTGGCGGCCCGCAACGAGCTGCTCAAGGCGCAGGGCTACAACGCCGCGAGAACGCTGACTGCGCGCCTCGGCGCCGGATGGCCCGCGCCGGAGCCCTCGAAGGAGAGGAAGTGAGCCCGCGCCGCGCAGGACGGCCCGCACCGCAAAGCGGGCGCGGCCGGTTCGTCGTGCTCACCGGGCTCTCGGGCGCCGGCAAGTCGCAGGCGATTCGCGCGCTGGAGGACCTCGGCTACTTCTGCGTCGACAATCTCCCCACGCAGCTCGTGCCGACGCTCGCCGCGTTGTCGCGCCGTGAAGGCGCGGTCCTGCCGAAAGTGGCGCTGGTCATCGACGTCCGCGAGGGCGGTTTCCTCCGCGAGTTTCCGCGCGTGTGGCGGCAGCTCAAGGCGACCCCCGGGCTGGACCCGGCCCTCATCTTCCTCGAAGCGAGCCATGAAGCGCTGGTCCGGCGGTTCAGCGAGACGAGGCGGCCCCATCCGCTCGCGCACGGCCGGCCCGTCGTCGAAGGCATCCGCGCGGAGCGCCGGCAGCTGCAGAAGATTCGCGCGCTGGCCGACGAGATCATCGACACCACCCACCTGACCGTGCACCAGCTGCGCGAGCGGTTCCAGACGTTCGCGCAGGCGCGCGGCGCGGCGCGTCATCTGCTGGTCACGCTCCTCAGCTTCGGCTTCAAGTTCGGAGTACCGCTCGACGCCGACATGGTGCTGGACGTGCGCTTCCTGCCCAACCCGCACTTCGTGCCCGCGCTCAAGCCGAAGACGGGGAAGGACCGCGCCGTCGTGACGTTCCTGCGGCAGCAACCCATCACCGACCAGTTCCTCACGAAGCTGGTGGACCTGCTGCGCTTTCTCGTTCCCGAATACGTGCGCGAGGGCAAGGCGTATCTGACGGTGGCCATCGGGTGCACCGGCGGCCGTCACCGCTCGGTGATGATCGCCGAAGCGCTGCGGCGGGCGCTGGACGACCTGAAGGACGTGCAGATACGCGTGCGCCATCGCGATGTGGAGCAACCGACGTGACGATCCGGCAGGATGTGTTGACCACCGCCGACGCGACCCGCAAGCCGCTGGTGCTGCCGGTGGGTGTGGTGGTCGTGACGCACGGACAGCTCGCCGCCGAGCTGGTGAACGCGGCCGAGGCGATCGTGGGCGACCTGGCGAACATCGCCTCCGTCTCGATCGGCTGGCACGACGACGTCGAGCACGCGCGTGAGGAGATCGGCGCGGCGATCGAGCGCGTGGCAACCGAGATCGGGACCCTCGTCCTGACCGACATGTTCGGCGGGACGCCGTCGAACCTCTCGGTGACGTTTCTCCAGCCGGGCCGGATCGAAGTGGTGACCGGCGTGAACCTGCCGATGCTGCTGAAGCTGGCGAACCTGCGCGAGACGGTGGATCTGAAGACGATTGCGCGGACCGTACGCGAGCACGGCCAGAGCGCCGTGTGGGTCGCGTCCGATGCGCTCGAAGGGCGCGGCTGACGATACGATGGCCGCGGTGACCGTCTCTCGCGAGGCGACGATCCCGAACGCGCTGGGCCTGCACGCTCGCGCGGCCGCGCGTTTCGTCCAGGCGGCCACGCGCTTCGCCTCCAGTATCCGTGTGACGAGAGGCGAGCGCACGGTGGACGGCAAGAGCATCATGGGGATGCTGCTGCTGGCCGCCGCTCGCGGAAGCGTCGTGACCATCGCAGCCGAGGGCGCGGACGCAGAATCGGCGGTTGCCGAGCTGTGCGCGCTGGTGTCGTCCGGCTTTGGAGAGGGCAGCTGATGGCGCTCATTACCGGCGCACCAATCGTGCCCGGCCGACCGCCAGGCCGGGCGGTGCTCCTCGTGCGGCGGGGCCGCGCGCTCAGGGCGCCGGTGGCACCGGCACACGTGGACAGCGAGCTTCGGCGGCTCGAGGGCGCGCGCGAGCGGACGCGGGAGCAGCTCACGGCAATCCGCGCGCGACTGGCCGCCGGCCCCGGCGCGGACCTCGCGCGCATGTTCGACGCGCAACTCCTGATGCTCGACGACCCGCTGCTCGTGGGCCGTGCCGTGGCGATCGTCACCGGCGAGCGCGTCAACGCGGAGTGGGGGATCCAGCGCGCCTGCGACGAAGTCGGTGAGCTGTTCGCCGGCATCGACGACGAGTACCTGCGCGAGCGCGGCGGCGATGTCGCGGATCTCGTGGGACGCCTGCGCATGAACCTGCAGGGCACGTCGCGTGGCTGGCACGAGCTGCTTGCCCACGGCGACGGCCCGTTCGTCGTCGTCGCCGACGATCCGCCGCCGTCAGTCGCCGCGCAACTCGACTGGTCCGTCGTCTCGGGCCTCGCAATAGACGCCGGCAGCCGCACGTCGCACACGGCGATTCTCGCGCGCTCGCTCGGCATCCCCACTGTCGTCGGGCTGCGGACAGCGACCAGCCTGGTGACGCCCGGCCGGCTCGTGGCGCTCGATGGCACGACGGGGGAGCTGATCGTCGGCCCGACTGACGCCGAGCTGGTGTCGCTGCGACGCCGTCAGGCGGACCGCACGGCTCAGGCCGCCGAGCGGGCGCCGGCCGTGCGCCGCGGGGCCACGCGAGATGGCGTGCGCGTCAGGCTCGAGGCCAACCTCGACCGCTTCGAGGACGTGGCTGCCGCCCGCCGGGCGGGCGCTGAAGGCATCGGGCTGTTCCGATCCGAGTTCCTGCTGCGCGGCCACGGAATTCCCGGCCTGACGGGGCCGGCCAGCGAAGCCGCGCAGTCGGCCGCCTACCGGCGCGTGGTCTCGGCCATGGCGCCGGCGGCCGTCACGATCCGTACCTTCGACATCGACGCGGCGCAGGCCGACGCGCTGAGCGACGCGCAGCCCGAGCCCGACGTCGACCGCCATCGTCCGCTCGGCGTGCGCGGCATCCGCCTCGGGCTGGCCAGGCCGGAGATCCTGCACACGCAGTTCCGAGCAATCCTGCGCGCTGCCTCAGCTGGCGCTGTGCGCATCCTGCTGCCGTTCGTGACGACGGTGCAGGAAGTGATTGCGGCAAAAGCGGCGCTCGATCGGGCGCGCACGTCGTTGCGGCAGGAAGGCGTGGAAACGCCGCAGGTTCCGCTCGGCGCGATGATCGAGGTGCCCGCCGCGGCGCTGACCGCCGACCTGCTTGCGGCGGAGGCCGACTTCCTCGCGCTTGGCACCAACGACCTTGCGCAGTACCTGCTCGCCGCGGACCGGACCGACGAAGGCGTCGCGGGGCTGCTCGAGCCCGTACAGCCGGCGCTGCTGCGCGTGCTGCGGTGGCTCCCGCGCCTGGCCCGTCAGCACAGATGCCCGATTTCGATCTGCGGCGAGATGGCGTCGGATCCGGTGGTGCTGGCCCTGCTCGTCGGGTTCGGCGTCCGCGAGGTCAGCATGACGCCGTCGGCGCTTCCAGCCGCGTGGCAGATGCTCGAAGGCGCCGACACGCGCGAGCTGTCACGCGCCGCACGTCTCGCCTTGAAGCAGGCGACACTCGCGCCGGTCGAGCAGTATCTTCGCGGCCTGGAGCCAGCAACCAGAAAGTGACAGGTTCTTCGTAGGGCCGAGCTTTAGCTCGGCCGTGTGCAGGAGGTTGAGTGTCAGAGATTCCGCGTATCAACAAGCCGTGGGGGTACGAGCTGCACTGGGCCAAGACGGACCGCTACGTCGGCAAGGTGATCCACATCAACGCCGGCCACGCCTTGAGCCTGCAGTACCACAACATCAAGGACGAGACGATCCTCTTGTGGAAGGGGAAGCTGCTGTTCGAGATTCAGCGGGACGGTCAGCTCACGAAGCACGAAGTGCTGCCCGGCGAGCGCTTCCACGTGACGCCCGGCACCGTGCATCGCATGACGGCGATTGAAGACTGCGACGTCATCGAAGTGTCGACGCCGGAGATCGACGACGTTGTCAGGATCGAAGACAGGTACGGACGAGAGGGGACGAGTAAGGCGTAGCGACTGAGGGGCTGGGGGAATGGGGAT
>UEXX01000109.1_pt1 | contig 24361 bp, 18 predicted proteins | sample 4301161 | NCBI WGS metagenome assembly UEXX01 (sample SAMEA4773179, study PRJEB27434) | metagenome | biome: 2259; feature: agricultural soil; material: soil | place: USA | collected 2014-09 | depth 0.25 m
GGATCGTGCCGGGAACAGGCTATAGACTCTCTACGTCTTAGGCTATAGACTGCCTATAGCCATGACGCTGCACTCTTCACGCCCCGACGCCCGCACGGACCTGTTGCACGGCACGCTCGACATGCTGATCCTGCGGACCCTGCAATGGGGGCCGCAACACGGCTACGCGATCGGGCAGACAATCCGCGCGCAGTCGTCTGACGTGTTGCAGGTGGAGGCCGGCTCCTTGTATCCCGCACTGCAGCGGCTCGCGAAGAAAGGCTGGGTGACGGCCAAATGGGGGCAGACCGATGCCAACCAGCGCGCGAAGTTCTACCGGCTGACGCCCGATGGCAAGAAGCAGCTCCTGCGCGAGGAATCGCGCTGGACGGAGTTGGTGAACGCCATCGGCCAGGTGATGAACCCTGTTCCTGCGCGCGGAACCGAGGAGTAGCGCGATGTCGATCCTGATCTGGCTCAAGCGACTGAAGCAGCGGCGCCTCGACGATGAGGACTTCGAGGAGGAGGTCCGCGCCCACCTGGCGATCGCCGAGGACGAGCGGATGGCCGACGGCGCCGATCGGGAGACCGCGCACTACGCCGCGCTGAAGGACTTTGGCAATGTCACGCTGACAACGGAGGCGGCCCGTCAGGTATGGACGCCGCGGTGGCTCGAGGCTCTGCACGACCAGCTGAATGATGTCCGCTACGCGATCCGGGCGCTCGCGAAGAACCCGATCTTCTCGCTCACCGTGGTCGGCGTCCTCACCCTCGGCATCGGCCTGAACGCCGCCGTCTTCACGATGCTCAAGAGCATGGCGCTCAGCCCGCTTGCGGGAGTCGACGACTCCGCGCGGCTCAGCGTCATGTACGGCGAAACGGGCGCGGGCCGTGACGTCGCGGTGTCATATCCCGACTACCAGTACTTGCGCGATCACGATCGCGCGTTCTCCGGGCTCCTGGGCCTGCGTGTAATCTCGGCCAATCTCGGCAGGGGCCGAAGCGCACGCCCAATCTTCGCCGAGGTCGTCAGCGGCAACTACTTTCAGGTGCTTGGCGTCCGCGCCCAGCGTGGCCGGACGCTCCTACCCACCGACACTGACGCTCCCGGCAGCTCTCCGGTCGTCGTGCTCAGCGATGCGATGTGGCGGAGCGACTTCCGCGCCGATCCCGACATCGTCGGCAAGAGCGTCGAGATCAACAACTCGATGCTGACCGTGGTGGGAGTGGCCGATCCGACATTCCACGGCACGACCGTGAGCTACGACGTCGAAGCTTTCATTCCGGTGACCATGGCGCCGCAACTCGGCATCACGTTTGGAAGCGCGCAGACGACGCCATCTGCCATCCTGAGCAACCGGCTGGTGGGGGTGTTCTACATCCTCGGACGCCTGCAGCCCGGGACGACCCTCGCGCAGGCGGCTGCGGAGACCGACGCGATCTGGGGGACGCTCTCGCGAGACCGGCCCCTCACCGATGCCACCGAGCGCCTGAGAGTCGTCGGCTTCTGGCAGTTCCCGGGCAGCGCTCAGGAGCACATGCTGCCCACGCTGACCGTCCTGAGCGCGATGGGACTGCTGGTGCTCACGATCGCGTGCGCCAACATCGCGGGCCTCGTGCTGGTGCGCGGCGTGTCGCGCCGCGGTGAGATAGCGGTGCGGCTGGCGCTCGGCGCCACGCGGGCGCGGATCATCCGGCTGCTGATCGTCGAGAATCTCGTGCTCGCCGTCCCCGGCGCGCTGCTCGGTGTCCTGCTGGCGCAGCAGGGCGTCCCGGAGCTCGTGGGATTTGCCGAGCGCCTCGCAGCGCCGGAGCACATCTTCTTCAACATCGAGCTCGACAGCCTCGTGGCTGGGTTCGCCGTCCTGGTCGGATGTGGCTGCGCACTTGTGTTTGGGTTCGTCCCGGCGCTGCAAAGCTCGCGTGTGGATCTCGTGTCCGTCATCAACGAGGACGCGTCACCACGTGGCGCCTCGCGGGGCCGGCTGCGGGCCGGCCTCGTCGTGGCGCAGGTGGCCGTGTCACTGCTGCTTCTGGTCGGCGCGGGCCTGGCCATGCGCAGCCTCGATGCGGCGCGCCACGCCCATCCCGGTTTCGATTCGAGCCACGTGACCAGAGTCGAGCTCGACGTGAAACAGAACGCATACGACGAGACACGCGGACGGCAGTTCTACCACCACCTGCTGGAGCTGTCCCGCGTCGATCCGGCCGTCGAATCCGCAACCATTGCTTCGTACAATCCGCTGGCGTTCCTCGAAACTCGCATGCAGCGCGTGGCCATCGAGGGCTACGACGCGCGTCGAGGCGAGGACCTGGCGTTCATGTCGAACACCGTTGGCTCGGACTACTTCCGGACGCTTCGCATACCTCTGGTGGCGGGCCGCGAGTTCCAGGAGAGCGACGACGGGTCTGCGGTGCCCGTAGCGATGGTCAACGCCACCTTTGCGCAGCGGTTCATGGGCGGCCCCGCGACCGCGATCGGGAAGCGAATCCGCGTCGGCGAGGGCGACTGGCGGACCGTGGTCGGCGTGGCGGCGGACCTGAAGTACCTCCAGATCAACGAAGGGCCGCGGCCGTACTTCTATGTGCCGTTCCTGCAGTCGTACCGGTCGGGCATGATCCTTTATCTCAGAGGGCCAGCGCCCACCGATCGCATGGTGGACCAGGCTCGAGCCAGGGTCGCGGCGCTCGACCCCGATCTGCCTATCCTGCACGCTTCGTCAATGGCGGAATCGACCCGTGGGGCGTTGATCTTCTTCCAGCTGACGGCGACAGCGCTGTTTCTCTTCGGCTCGGTCGGCATGGCGCTCGCCGCGATGGGCACGTACGGGCTCGTGTCTTACACCGTCAAGCAGAGCACCCACGAAATTGGCATCCGCATGGCACTCGGCGCGTCGGCGAGGTCGATCGTCCAGACCTTCCTCGGCCGTGGCCTGCGACTCGGCGCGATTGGCGCCGCCCTGGGTATCGTTGCGGCGATCGGTCTCAGCCGCCTGCTCGGCAGCGTGCTGTTCGGCGTGAGCGCAACCGATGGCGTCTCCTTTGCCCGTGCGCTGGCCATCGTCCTTGGCGGCGTGGTGCTCGCCACCATCGTGCCTGCCTGGCGTGCGGCGCGCACCAATCCGCTCAGCGCCCTGCGGCATCAGTAGGATTCGCAGGACCAAAGTCCTGCGCCACTGGTGTCCGGAACGCGGCCAGGGCTCGGCTCGTCACACTCTGGGCACGGTTCGTCACCTTTGAGGCGCAGTTAACCGGAACAGTCGCTAGCGTAGGCACACCCACGTGCCTCGGCGCCTCGCCCTCAGCGCGCTCATCCTGCTCGTCACGTCAACCGCCGCGGCCGGTCTGGTGGCGGCGGGCCTTCAGGCCCGCATGACGTTGGCCGTACATCCGGACTCGACGCAGTGGAATCTGCAGGGACAGGCGAAGGTGGCCGAGTACCAGGGCCGCAAGTGCCTGTTGCTCGACGGCGGGGCGGCCACGGTGAACGACTTCACGATGCGCGACGGCGTGATCGACGTAGATGTCGCAACACCGGCGGCCCGCGGGTTCTTCGGCATCCAGTTCCGCATCACGCCCGACGGCCAGAACGCCGAGTGGGTGTATCTCCGCCAGCACAAGTCTGGCCAGCCCGACGCGATCCAGTACACGCCAGTGCTCGGCACGGGACTCAACTGGCAGATCTACAACGGGCCGGGCTTCACCGGCGCGGTGGACATCCCGCGGGACGTGTGGTTTCACCTGCGCCTCGAGGTGACGGGCGCGCAGGCGAAGTTGTACGTGAAGGACATGGACACGCCAGCGCTCGTGATGACCGACCTGAAGAGCGGTGTGCAGAAAGGTGAGGTCGCGCTCTACGTCCTGACCGGTGCGACGTACTTCTCCAACTTCACGGTGCGCACCACACCCGATGGACCTTGGGAACGGCGCCTGCCGCCGATGCCTCAGGGCACGCTCACGAAGTGGCAGCTCTCGCCGTCATACGACGGGCTCGCGCGCGATCTCGAACGTCCGCTCTCGTCATCCGACGTCGCGGGCATCCAGTGGCAGGATGTAGAAGCGGAACCGCCCGGCTTCGTCGTGCTCTACCGGTATCGCGAGGCCCCGCACCCGCGCGTCACGTTCGCGACCGACTTCTCGAAGCGCCTCGACCCGCAGCCGGGCATGAAGGTCCTCTATGCGCGCACGGCGATCGACTCCGACCGCGACCAGGTGAAGAAGCTCTTCATCGGCTACAGCGACGATGTGAGCGTCTTTCTGAACGGGCAGATCCTGTTCCGCGGCCGCAGCGCGCAGAACTTCCGCGACCCCGCCTTCCTTGGCATCGTCAATCCCGAGAACGACGCGGTGTACCTGCCGTTGAAGAAGGGAAACAACGAACTGCTGCTCGCGGTCAGCGAGCTCGGCGGCGGGTGGGGGTTCATCTGCCGGCTTGCCGACGTAGGGCAGTAAACGAGCCGCATCGGCCGTTCGCGGCGTCGGGGTCAACGGGTCTCCTGCAGCATACCTTCCAAGCTCGACCACGGTGGCTGGACTACCATTCAGCGCACCGTCAGGTTCCTACCCAAGGAGTTTGCGTCGTGAACTGTGTCCCACTTCTCACGGCCCTGTCCCTGTTGAGCGCTGGTGCTGATGCCTCGCCTGCACCTGCCCACTCCGCACGGGCGTGGACCATCCTGGAGCAGGGTGCCGCAAGCGGCAGCAACGACACGAGAGCAAGAGCCGTGGAGTCGCTCGGCCTGCTCGTGAAGAACGATCGCGCGCGGAAGCTCGCCGAGTCCAAGCTGAAAGATGAAGACGCCGCGGTAAGAGCCGCCGCCGCCACGACGCTCGGCCAGATCGGTCTCAAGGCATCGGTGCCGGCGCTCACCGCAGCGGTGCGCGACAACGAAGCCGGGGTGGTGTTCGCCTGCGCCAGCTCGTTGCTGCGGCTCGGCGATGCGGCGGCGTATCGCGTCTACTACGCCGTGCTCACCGGCGAGCGCAAGACCGGCGAGCCGCTGCTCGAGTCGCAGCTCAAGATGCTGAAAGACCCCGAGGCCCTCGCGCGCATCGGCTTCGAGCAGGGTATCGGCTTCATTCCCTTCGGCGGGATTGGTCTCACGGTCTTCAAGTCATTTCGCGCGGACAACGTATCGCCGGTGCGCGCTGCCGCGGCGCAGCGACTCGCGGGGGACCCGGATCCGGCGAGCGGCCGGGCGCTGGCGTCCGCGACGACCGACGAGAAGTGGCTCGTGCGCGCGTCGGCGGTGAGCGCGATCGCGGCTCGCGGCGATCGCACGCTCGTGTCCGCGGTGGTTCCGCGGCTCGAGGACGAGAACGAAACCGTGCGGTTCAACGCGGCAGCCGCCATTGTGCGGCTCGAAAGCGGGACGGCTCGGTAAGCAGTGCCGGCTCCGGGTTGGGACGTCAGGGAGAGCGGTCAGGCCACATCTATTCCGCGCTTCACGAAGTCGACAATCGCGCGCTTCGACGCCACGTCGTTCCACGACGCCAGCGGGGTCCCACATCGTTCTGACTGTTGCGCTGGCCGGCATTTTTCAGCTGGCGGGATCGGCCGTTAACACACGTTTCAGAAGTAACTCCGCCCTCGTCCATCCGCGATTTCAGTTCGGCAAAAGGAAAGGGCGGACCCGGTTTCCCGGATCCGCCCTCTGGTGATTGCCGCAGACAGCCGCTAGAAGCTGAACTTCACCGCAAACTGAAGGTTGCGCTGCAAGTCGGCGTTGAAATACGCGGTCGAGTTGATGCGGCCCGCGTTGGGGCGATCGTTGCCCGGCGACCCGATCTCCGTGTCGGGATTGCCGAGGTTCACGTTGTTGAACAGGTTCACGGCTTCGATACGGAATTCCAGGTCGCGCGTTGAGGCGCCGAGCTGGACGCGCTTGAAGATCGACGCATCGGTCCGGCGGTACCCCGGGCCTCTGAGCGAATTGCGCTTCATGTTGCCAAACGTTCCGATGGCAGGCCGCGAGTACGGGCTGTTGGGGGAGCCGATCGGCGTCGTGTCGAAGTACTTTTCCTGGCCCCCGTTGATCTTGATGTCCCCGCTCACATTGGGCCGGTTCGGACCCACGTCGCGGTCAGCGCTCGCGCCGGCGTACGAGACGTCGAACGGGATGCCGCTTTGGAACGTCTGGCTCGCGTTGAACTGCCAACCACCGAGGAACGCGTCGGTCACCGTGTTCCAGTCCGTGCCCCACTTCTTGCTCTTGCCGAACGGCAGCTCGTACACCAGGATCAGGTTGAACGTGTGCTTCCGATCCCACCCCGTGAGCCCGTGGTTCAGGTCGGGGTTGTAGAAGAAATACGAACCATCGTCCTGCTGGGCTTTCTGCAACGTGTAGTTCATCTGGTACGAGTACCCATCCTTGAAGCGGCGGTTAAATCGCGCTTGCAGGGCGTCGTACGAGTTGTGGCCGCAGTTGCAGAAGATGCTGATGCCCTGTGTCCACCCGAAGGCCCCGCCGTACCCGCCAACCGTCGTCGGCGCCAGGCCGGCAAAGAACGGCTTCCGCTGGTCGCGCGGGACACCAGGGAACCCCACCAGCGTCGGGTCGTTGACGCCCACATCCGGCCCGTCACCAACGAAGGCATGACGCCCGCGATTGCCGACGTAGCCGACTTCGAAGGACATCACGTCGTTCATCTGGTGCTGCATCGTGATGTTGAACGCGTCCACGGACGGCGGCCGCTGTGTGGTCGGCAGCGCACGTGCGAACACGTTGTTCGGGAGCGGGAAATGGCCCGTGGATGAGGTCTTGAATTCCGGGTCCGGCGGGCCACCGGCGAGCGTGAACACCTTCTCGAAGTTCGATGCCGGATTCATGCTCTGCACCGACAGCACCGGCAGGTTCTGCGTCACGCTGTGCCCGAACAGCGACCCGAATACACCGATGTCGTAGGTGCGCCCGTAGCCGCCCCGGATGACCGTCGTCTCGTTGAGCTGATACGTCGCGCCAACGCGCGGCGCCCAGTTCAGGTGGTTCTTCACATTGCCCGCCAGGTTGACGTCACCGACGCCGCCGATCAGGATCTCACCGGTCTTCAGATCGAGCCAGCCGCCGTTGCCGGCCTCGTTGACCGTCTGCGGGTTGATGATGTCCAGGCGCAGGCCGTAGTTCAGTGTGACCTTCGGGGTAGCGCGCCAGGTGTCCTGCGCGTAGTAGAAGTGGCGCCACTGCCGCTCCCGCGCGTTCGTGTTCGGGCTGACGTACCGGTTGAAGGTGGTCACGTCGCCGAGGAGGAACGTCGCGAGCCCCTCGCCGCCGCTGCCGTTGAGCGACGTGCGGTCCGAGCTGAAGCTCAGCTCGCCCGCGCGATGCGAGTCCGATGGCACGCGCAGGTTGTAGGCGCGCCGGACGTCCACACCGAACTTGAAGCTGTGGTTGCCCACGAGCTTCGTGACGTTGCCGACCAGCTGCCACTGCTTCTCAACCTGGTCGAGCGGGCAGTTGCAGCGATTGACGCCGAGGCCCGACCCTGCGTTGAAGCCGACAGGACCAGCGACGAAGAACGCCGGCAGACCCGACGTGAACGTGGTATCGACGTTCAACCCCGGAATCCCCGCATCGGCGGCCGGCGTCGTGCCGAAGTCGAACGGCAGGACGTTGACGTTGTATTCGAACCACCCGAAGCGGAAATCCGCCAGCAGCGTGGACGACAGCGTCTTGTCAACGCCGATGGCCAGGCTCTGGTTTTTCACCTTCGAAACGCCGCCCAGGCTCACCAGCTCCGGACCGCCGCCCGTGCCGAAGGAGGTTGGACCATCGCGGAAGAATTTTCCGTAGCTGTAGCGCCCGAAGAGGTTCGTGGATTCGTTCAGACGGTGGTCGATCCGGCCGTCATACTGATCCGCGTTGAACGTCTCCACGTTCGACACCTGGAAGTTGTCGCGCGTGCCGTTCTCGCGGCCGGGCAGGTTCGGCATCGGAATCAGCTTCAGGATGTCGAGCGCCTGCGGCGACAGCTTGCCGGTGGGGATGATGGCGCCGGCAAACTGGGTCCGAGTGGCCGGGTTCGCGCTGCTGTACGGATCGTAGATATTGACGCCGTACTCGCTCAGGTTTCCCGTGCGCGCGAGGGCCGTCGGCACCGACAACAGTCGCGAGCCGCCCACCGTGCTCCGAGTGCCCTGGTAGTCGCCGAAGAAGAACGACTTGTTCTTCATGATCGGACCGCCCACGGCGAAGCCGAACTGGTTGCGCTTGGTCTTCGGCAGGCTGTCCTTGGACGGCTGCGTGAAGGGGTTGCGAGCCTGAAACTTGTCGTTCTGGAAGAACTCGAACCCGCTGCCGTGGAAGTCGTTCGTCCCCGACTTCGTCTGCACCGAGACGATGCCGGCCGTGGCCTGGCCGAACTCGGCGTCGTAGTTCTGGGACGTGATCTTCGCCTCGCCGATGGCCTCGAGGTTCGGGTTGATGACGATGATCCCGAGAATCGGGTCGCGGTTCTCCGTGCCGTCCAGCTGGTAGCCGGTGCCGCTGAAGCTCTGGCCGTTCACCATCGTCTGCGTCGAACCCTGCGGGTTTTCCGACGCGGCGTGCTGCCAGGTGAGCTGCTGCGCCCCGGGCGTGAGCAGGATGAACTTGGTGAAGTTGCGATCGAGAACGGGCGCTTCGGTCAACTGCCGCTGATCGAAGGTCGTCGAGACGTCGGCGCGATCCGTCTTGAGCAGCGGCGATCCGCCGGTGACCTCGACGGTCTCGGTGAGCTGGCCGACGCCCAGTTTCAAGGTCAGCGGTGTCTGGGTGTCGACGCTTACCTGCACCACAGGCACGATGGCCGTCTTGAAGCCGGTGAGTTCTGCCTTGACCTCGTATGTGCCTGGCAGCAACCGCTCTTTGAGGAAGTGGCCCGATTCGTTCGTGACGACCGTATCGGTCGTCTTGCGCTCGATACTCGTGATGGTGACGGAAACGCCCGGGAGCACAGCCGCACTCTCGTCCGTCACCGTGCCGCTGATGCTTCCGTATACCGCCTGCGCGCTGGATGGGACGACGCTGATGGCAAGCACGACTGCCGTCAGCAGCGCTAGCAGGATCGGACGGACGTAACCACTCGGGCGGTTGCCCAGGGATGCGCGACGAAACATGCAAACCCCTCCTCGAAAACCAATTCAAACAAACAAACAAACGCCGGTGGTTTGGGGCCACCGCAGGGGAAGGCCTAGACTGTAATAACCTCTTCGTATTACGTCAACCTTTAGTTACATTGCTGAGCTCTGATTGGTCTGACCACAATCACGCGACGATTCCGACCAGCGTTCCGCACCTCCGGGGCACGCTGGTGTCAGGACGCCGCCAACGAAGCCCGTTACGGGCGATTGTGAAACTGATCACGCGCCAGGCCTTGATTGACGGGCATTGGGAGGTCGGACCTCTGCAAAATCAGGCTCGTCATAGACTGGACCACTGACGACAGGAGCTAGCGTTCAGCACGCCGTGGGGTTTACGGCTCTTCTCTGATGGTGATCACCTGTCGGGATCTCACTCCCGACCGCACCGATCGCCCTCCGTTCGGCCAGCGCACCTCGATGCGATCCGCCGCTGCAGCGGAGCCGAGCCCGAAGTGCAGGCGCAGGTCGTTCACGGAGTAGTAGCTGGACTGACTCAGCACTGCCTGGGCCTGTGTGCGGCCGGCGGCGGTCACCGTGACCACGGCACCTATCGCAGAACGGTTCGACCCCACGCCTTCGAGCGCGACGTCGATCCAGTTACGCGCGACCTTGAGGTCGTTGCGCAGCAACGCGGGCGGCGCGTTCATGTTCATGATGAGCACGTCGATGTCGCCGTCGTTGTCGAAGTCGCCGAACGCGGCGCCGCGGCTCGACCGCGGTGTCGTCACGCCGGCGCCGCTGCGCGCGGTGACGTCCTCGAAGGTTGCGCCGCCAGCACCGCGAAAGACGATGGCCGGGCTTCGATGCGGGTACTCGGGAAAGTGCGACTCCACTTCGGGATACACGTTGCCGGTCACGTAGAAGACATCCGGCCATCCGTCGTTGTCGAGGTCGGGCAGTCCCGCGCCCCACTGGACGTAGCGGTTGCGCACGCCCAGTCCCGCCGCCGTGGCCGCCTCCTCGAAGAGCCCGTTGCCGAGGCTGCGATAGAGGGCGGGGATGTCATCGGCAAAGTGCGTCTTCAGCAGATCGAGGCGGCCATCCGCGTTGAAATCTCCGACGGCCAGTCCCATGCCGGCCTGGGCCATCCCGTTTTCACTGAAGGCAACGCCGCTCGGCAATGCGACGTCCGAAAACGTGCCGTCGCCGCGGTTGTGATAGAGAATCGCCGCCGTCGAATCGGAGGCGACATAGATGTCCACCCACCCGTCGCCATCGAAGTCGGCGGCCGTAGCCGTCATGGAGTAGCGATTGCGTACAGCGGCGATCCCCGACTCGGCCGACACGTCGCGAAACGTGCCGTCCCGCTCCTGGTGATAGAGCAGGTTGGTATCGGTCGGCAGCCCCTTCGGTCCGCAATTCACCGGAATGCCTTTCCAGAGGCAGTTGACTCCCTGCCCTGGTTCGGAGGCCGTGGACAAATCGAGACGCAGATAGTTCGCCACGAACAAATCCAGGCGGCCGTCGCGGTCGTAATCGATGAAGGTGCACCCTGATCCCCAGCGCGTGCCAGTCGTGGGCAAGCCCGCGCTCGCCGTCACATCCGTGAACCGGCCGTTGCCGACGTTCCGATAGAGGACGTTGGTGCCGTAGGCAGTCGTGAAGAGGTCGATGCGCCCGTCGTTGTCGATGTCGCCGGCGCAGACCGATGAGGACCAGGCGACGCGCTCCAGGCCCGAGCCGCGCGTGATGTCCGCGAAAGTGCCGTCGTGCCGGTTTCTATACAGGCGCGCGGTCGGCGATTGTCCTGCCGGCCATGCCTGATCCTCGCGGGAGCCCTCCTTGAGACGCGTCCCGTTCAGGACGAACGCATCGAGCCAGCCATCTCCGTCGACGTCGAGCAGGGCAACGCCCGCGCCGTTGGTCTCGATGATGAAGCGCTTCCGCGAGACGCCCCCGTAGGTGGACGGCGTCGTGAGACCCGCCTCGGGGGCGACGTCCACAAAGGTGACGGGCCAGTCGCCCGGAGGTGCGCCGCGGTCCTGTGCCGCCAGCACGATGCCGGTCCAGAGAATGGGGGCAGCGAGCCATGTCAGCAACGTGTGATGGGTCGCGGGCATCGCGCGCTATTTCTCACTGAGCTTCGACGCGATCTCGAATTGCTCTTTGGCCTGCTCGGCCTTGCCCAGCCGCTGGAGGACCTGCCCGAGCAGGTAGTGCGCGGCCTTGTTGTTGGGGTCGAGCTCCACCGCGTGCTGCAGCATGCCTTCCGCGGCATCCGGTTTGGCCGTTGCCAGGTAGGCGCGGCCGAGCACGATGTATGGACCGCTGAAGAAAGGGTTGATCCAGATCGAGCGCTGCAGTGGCGGGATTGCCTTGTCCCACGCCGCGCGTCGAGACCAGGCTTCACCAATGCGGTAAAGGCTCATCGCGTCGCCCGGGTTGAGCGCCAGCTCTTTCTCCAGATATGCCACGCCGTCCTCGATGCGGTTGCGGTAGATGGCGTTTTCGCCGAGCAGGAAGTTCGCGCGGGGCAGCCTGGGATCCATGGTCAGGGCCCGACCGAGCTCGGCATCGGCCATCTCGAAGAACTCGACGCGGATCATCATCTGCGCCGCCAGCAGGTGCGCGCCCGCGGACGCTGGGTCGACACCAAAGGCCCGCGCGAGCGCCTCGCGCGCCTTGTCTGGCTGACGCGTCTGAATGTAGGCCATGCCCAGCACCTGCGCGAGCTGGAGATTGTCGGTCGCCCACCGGCTGGTGCGCTCGAGCAGCGGCAGCGCCTCTGGCAGTCGTCCCGCAAGGTAGTACGAGAGGCCGAGCACCTGTTCGGCTTCCCGCTGCTCGATCGAATCGCCTGGCAGCTTCGAGACGACGGGAGCGAGCGCCTCGATGGCCTGCGCGTAGTCGTCCGCATGGTAGTACGCCACGCCGAGCAGCTCGGCGACCCGTGGATCGCTGCGATCGAGGGCCGACAACGCACCGACGGCTTCGCGCGGCTTGCCCTGGTCCACCAGTTGCCTGGCCGCCGCGAGCTGAGAGGTGAGACTGTCGGGCGGCGCTTGGGCCGCCGCAATCGTCGTCAGGCTGAGCACGAACAGGGCAGTGGGCAGCGCACGCATGAGGAGTCTAGGGGCGCTCAGGCATCGGCGTGCCTGTGCCCTCGGTGAACGAGATCACATGGTCGGCCGAGATGCCTTGCCACATTTCCTCGAGCCCATTCGGCCACCGCACCTCGAGCCGATCGACCCGTGAAGCGGCGCCGAGCCCGAAGTGCACGCGCAGGTCGTTCTGCGAGATGTAGCTGCCGCCGCCGCGGACCTCCTGGACCTGCGAGACCGATCCGATGCGCAGGGTCACGCGCGCGCCGATGGCGCTCCGATTCGAACGGGTACCGACCAGCCGGAGGAGCAGCCAGTGGTTGGCTGCCGGGGCCGATGTCAGGAACAGGTCGGGCGTGTCGTGCACGTTGTTGATGGCGACATCCACCGTGCCATTGTTGTCGATATCCCCGAACGCGGTCCCGCGTCCCGCCTTTGCCGAGGTCGCGGGAGGGCCGAGGCGTTCGGTGACGTCTTCGAAGCGGCCGCCCACGTTGCGATAGACGACTTTCCTCTGCTCGTAGCCCGCCTCGGTGCGCAGTTGACGCACTTCGGGATAGACGTGCCCGTTGGTGAGGAAGATGTCGAGCCAGCCGTCGTTGTCGAAATCAGCGAATCCGGCGCCCCAGCCGAGCCAGCGCGTGTTGAGCCCAAGGCCGCCGTCGAACGTGCGGTCCTCGCAGAAGCCGTCCCCCATGTTGGCGTAGAGCGTCGAGGTGTCGCCCGCAAAGTTCGTCTTGAGGATGTCCATCGAGCCGTTGCGGTCGAAGTCGCCGATGGCCACGCCCATGCCTGCCTGCGGCTTGCCGTCCTGGCTGTACGCGCAGGCGGCCTTGACGCCTACGTCTTCGAAAGTGCCATCGTGGCGGTTGCGATAGAGCGCGCTCGGATTCGAGTCGTTGGCGACGTACAGATCGGTCCAGCCGTCATTGTCGAAGTCGAGTGTGCTCACCCCGAGGCCGTAGCTGCCGTTGGCGCGCGTGATGCCGGATCGCTCGGACACGTCCTCGAACCGTCCGCCGCCGACGTTGTGATAGAGGAGGTTGACGCCTCCCTTCAAACCGGGAGGACCGCATGCGACGGGCACGCCCTTGAAGCGGCACAGGCCGGAATCCGGCGTAGGCGCGGTGGCCAGATCGAGATCGATGTAGTTGGCGACGAACAGATCGAGCCGCCCGTCCCGGTCGTAGTCGATGAAGGCACACCCGGTGTTCCAGCGCAGGCGTGACTGCGTGAGACCAGCGGCTTCTGTGACATCGTCGAATCGTCCGCGGCCGGTGTTGTGGAACAGCCGGTTCTGGCCGTAGTAGGTGACGAGCAGATCCTCGTGCCCGTCGTTGTCGTAATCGCCTGAGCAGGCGCCTTGTCCCCATCCCCATTGTTCGCTCAGGCCCGCGGCCACCGTCACGTCCTCGAAGTGTGAGCCATCGCGATTGCGATACAGGTGCGGGCGAGGCTCCCGGCCCTTCGGAAAGCCCTCGAGCGTGGTGCCATTGACGAAAAACAGATCCTGTCGGCCGTCACCGTCGTAGTCGAACATCGCCACGCCGCTGCCGGTGGTCTCGAGCAGATAGCGGTTCGTGTCCTTGCCGCCGAAGACGGTCACGGCGTCGAGGCCCGCGCGGCGGCCAGCGTCCTCGAAGCCGAACGGCGGCGTTTCCGCCAGCGCCGTAACCGCCACGACGATCAGCAGTGCGAGCGAGGCGGGCTCACTGCGCATGCGGCGGTACCAGGCCCGGCGCCAGGCGGCGCGCCTCGTCGTACTGCTCCCGGGCTTCGGCGGCGTTCCCGGTGCGCTCGAGCGCGCGTGCGAGCTGGAAGTGCGCCTGCGCGTTGTCTGGTGCGAGCCGGACGGCGTCGCGGAGGCTGGTGATGGCAGCCGCGACGTCGCCGGCGGCGAGCTTCTGCATGCCCGTGCTCACGGCGAACATCGCGGCCTGCGCGTCCGCCTTTTTCTTGCGAAGACGATCGGCCTCGGCGAATGCCTGCGCGGATCCGGACGTGTCGTGTTCGCGCTGCAACAGCTGGCCGATGCTCAGCCAGGCTTCGGCGGACTCGGGATCGGTAGCGAGGGTCGCGCGGAATTCCGCCATCGCCTGCTCGTGCTGTCCCATCTGGCGCAGCACCGTGCCGAGCATGTAGTGCGCCTCGGCATAGGCGGGCTTCTGTGCAAGGGCCGCCTTGAACTGAGTGGCCGCCTCCTCGGGCCGCCGCGTCTGCCAGAAGACGACGCCGAGCGTGAAGTGGGCTTCCGGCAGGTCCGGCTCGAGACGCACTGCCTCGCGAAGGGCCTGCTCGGCGCCCGCGAAATCATCCTGCTGTTTGAGTGCCGTCCCGAGGTTGTAAAAGGCTTCTGCGTTGCCTGGTTCGGCGGCGACGAGGGTTCGATACTCGGCGACCGCCGCTTGCAGGTCGCCTTTCTGCATCAGCGCGGTGCCCAGGTTGTGACGCGCGACACCGTTGTCTGGTGACCGCTCGACGAGGGCCCGGAACGCGGCCACGGCGGCGTCCGCATCGCCCCGCTGCATGTAGACCAGCCCGAGCGTGTTGGCCGCATCGGCGTCGGCCGGGTTGATAGCGAGCGCCTCGTTGAGCGAGGCCATTGCGGCGTCGAGATCCCCGGTCTCCCGCAGTGCCACGCCGAGGTAGGCGTGTGCCTGCTCGAACCGGGGGTTCAGCCGGAGAGCCTCACGAAGCTCGGTGATGGCGCCATCCAGATTTCCCAGCTGGCGCAGCGTCAGTCCGAGATAGTAATGAGCTTCCGGATGAGCGGGGTTCAGCTTGACGGCTGCGGCCAAGGCCGGCTGCGCGAGGTCCGGGCGTTTGGTCCACCATCGCGTGGCGCCCAGGTGGTACTGCGCGTCGAAGAGCGTGGGCTGCAGGCGGACCGCCTGCTCGAACTCCGCGAGTGCCTCGTCGGTGTGCCCCTGTTGTCCGAGCACAAACCCCAGACGGTCGTGCGCCTCGGCCATCGACGGGGCGAACGCGAGCGCCTTCCGGTACTCGGCGGCGGCCGCCGCCAGGTCGGGCACACGTTCGCGTACCACGCCGAGGTAGTAATGCGCCTCCGGCAGCCTGGGATCCTTCTGGACGGCCGCTTCGAATCTGGCCGTCGCCTCTTCCGTCCGCTTCGCGCGCAGCAGCGCCACTCCTTCCTCGACCAGGAGCACAGCGGGAGAGGCGGGTGACGCGCGTGGTTTCGCGGGCTCCGAGGTCTGCTGCGACGCGCCGGCCGGCGCGTCGCTCATAATCAGCACGCCCAGCGCGACGGCTGCCAGAGCATTCACCTCTGGATCTTAACTGACGCAGGGCCGAACTTCCGCCGTCGCTGACGCTAGAATCATCACCACGGATGGATTCACGCCATCGGTGCTGGTCCGTGATGCTGTTGGCGGCGGCGCTGACCGCGCGCCTGGCGGGCGCTGCACCAGACGAGGGCCCCGCGCACGATCTTGTCGTGACGGATCTGTCGGGCCGGCGCGTGCAGCCGCTCGCCGCGAGCGATGTCCGCACAACGGTGTTCGTCTTCACGCGCACGGACTGCCCGATCGCTGCTCGGTACCTGCCGGAGCTCGAGCGTCTGCAGCGCCGGGCCTCTGCCGGGGAGCTGGCGTTCTGGCTGGTCTTCGTCGATCGCGACCAACCCGCCGAGGCGATCCGGGCGTACCTCGAGAGCTACGGCTTCCACGGTCGCGTCTTGAGGGACGAGGAACACGCGCTCGTGCGGCTGACGGGGGTCACCATTACGCCGGAAGCTGCCGTCTTTTCGCGCGACGCGAGTGGGCCGACGCTCGTGTACCGCGGACGCATCGACGACCGGTACGTGGAGCCTGGCCGGGCTCGGCCGGCGCCGACGGTACGTGACCTCGACGAGGTGCTCAACGCGCTCAGGGGCGGCGCATCGATCCGATTCCGCAGCACGGAGGCGGTCGGGTGCGTGATCGCAGACCTTCGGTGACGCCACGCGGCGAGGCAGCGCTGGCCGCGGTTCTCCTCGGCCTGGTCACAACAGCGTGCGGGCACGGCTCCTCCGGATCAGGCGCGGCGGCCCATCCCACGTTTGCGCGTGATGTCGCGCCGATCCTGTTCGAGCATTGCGCGCCCTGCCACCATCCAGGCGGCGCCGGACCCTTCTCCCTGCTCGGTTATGCCGACGCGAGGAAGCGCGCCCGCCAGATCGGAAAAGTCACGACGCGCCGCTACATGCCTCCGTGGCTGCCCGAACCGGGACACGGCCGCTTCGTCGGCGAAAACCGACTCACCGACGGACAGATCGCGACGCTCGCCGCGTGGGCGCAATCGGGCGCCCCCGAGGGCGACCCGCGCGTGCTGCCGCGTGCCCCGATGTTCACGACTGGCTGGGAGCTGGGCCCGCCCGATCTCGTCGTCGCGGCGCCCGAGCCGTTCATTCTTCCTGCGGAAGGCAGCGACGTGTTCTGGAATCTGGTGCTGCCGGCTCCGGTCGCGCGCACGCGGTACGTGCGCGCGATTCAGATTCTGCCGGGCAACGCGAGGGTCGTGCATCACGCAAACCTGCTGCTCGATCGCAGCGGGCTCGGACGCGCACGGGACGCGGCGACGCCCGGCCCGGGCTTCCCCGGCATGGACCTGGAGATCGCGTCCAACCGCTTCGAGCCAGACAGCCACTTCCTGTTCTGGAAACCGAGTACTCCTGTGGTGGTGGAACCGGCGGGATTGGCGTGGCGCCTGGAGCCGTCGACCGATCTGATCGTCAACCTGCACCTCCAGCCGTCGGGCAAGGCCGAGCCGATCCAGCCGTCGATCGGGCTGTACTTCACCGACACCGCGCCGACACGCACGCCCATGCTCCTGCAGCTGGAGCACGACGGCGCGCTCGACATTCCGCCCGGCGATGCCGCCTTCGAGGTGACCGACTCGCTCGAACTGCCGGTGGACGTGCAGGTGCTCGGCGTCTACCCGCACGCGCACTATCTCGGCAAGACGTTCGAGGGCACCGCCCGGCTGCCGGATGGGACGTCGCGCTGGCTGATTCGCATTCCGAACTGGGATCTGAACTGGCAGGGCGTCTATCAGCTGTCCGAACCGCTGTCGCTCCCCAGGGGCACCGTGCTCTCGATGCGCTGGGTGTACGACAACACGAGCGGCAACGTCCGCAACCCGAGCACTCCGCCGGTTCGAGTACGTGGAGGCAATCGGGCGTCCGACGAAATGGCTCACTTCTGGGTGCAGGTGCTGCCCGCACGTTCCGAGGATCGGTTGCCATTGCAGGAGGCGCTGATGCGCGCGCGTCTCCGCAAATACCCGGGAGACTTCGTGGCGCTGGCCAACCTCGGATCCTCCCTGCAGACCGAAGGGCATCTCGAGGAAGCGATTTCGGTCCTGCGGCAGGCGGTGGCTGCCAGACCCGGAGATCCGGGCGCACGGAACAACCTGGCCACGGCGCTGCGGGCCGCTGGGCGTCCCGACGAGGCAATCGCGGAGTTCGAGCGCGCGCTGCGGTCGCAGCCCGACTACTTCGACGCTGAATACAATCTCGCGACGACGCTGCTTGCGCGCGGCCGGACAGGCGAGGCGATCCGTCACCTCGAGCGCATCGTGCGCGCGCACCCCGAGGACGCCGCGGCCCTGAGCGATCTTGGAGCCGCCTACGCGATGGCCGGACGCAGGCGCGAAGCCCGGGCCGTGCTCGAGCGCTCGGTGCAGCTTCAGCCGGCCAATGCCCAGGCGCACTTCAACCTGGGTCTGCTCGCCGCCGCGCGCGGGCAGGCGGCCGATGCCATCCGCCACTTCGAAGAGGCACTGCGACTGGATCCTGACAACAAGGAAACCGCAGCCGCGCTCGCCGAGGTTCGAGCGGCAATTGCACAGCCGCGGCGATAGACGGCTCAGGCGCCGGGTTCCAGACTACGGGCGATTCGCCTCCTCGAACATCGCGACCAGCCTAGAAGCCTCTGCATCACTCGCATCAGTGACGAGGACGAATCGCAACCCCCGGCCGGCCCACTGCTTCACGTTGAACGTCGCGCTCCTGGTGGACCACATCCGCGCGGACTCCTCTTGCAGCACGAACACCGAGAGCTTGTGCCGGCCCGCCTGGTATAGCAATTCCGCAGCGGGCTGCTGCTGCAGGTAGACGAGCTTGCCGCCAATCAGCGTGACGTTAGTGCCGGCCAGCTCGGGCAGGTTGAACGCGAACGGGAGCTTGCCCTGGAACCACGGCTTGACCGTGTGGCGATCCTCGCTGATCACGTCCACCGGGTTGACGCTCGAGAGCGCGACCACGTGCTGGTCCACCAGCTCGCCAACCAGGTGATCCGTGGCAGCTCCCGTACGCCAGAGCGAGAAACCGGCGACACACACCAGGGCCAGGGAGGCCAGCGCGACTCCCCACGTCCACCACCACGCGCGCGGCTCGGGGTGGGTCTGCCGGTAGAGCGCCGCATGCAGCTCGGGCGGCGCGCTGTACCGACTCGCCGCGCCGCTGACGATCTTCTTCAGTGCCATGTGCTCCGCCACCGCTGCGGTGCACTCAGCGCACCCTGCAAGGTGCGCGACCATCTCATCGTGCGCCGCCTGGGGCAGCTCGTCATCCACGAACAGTTGCACCGAATCGGCGCGTGCGCAGGTCATGATGTCACCGCTTTCGATCGTCCAGTTCGAGTCGTGCCCAACGCCTCGACGATGTGGAGACGGAGCTGCTTTCTGGCGCGCGACAGTCGTGACATCACGGTGCCCACCGGGATGTCCAGTGTGGTGGCGATCTCCTGATACTTCATCTCCTCCAGGTCGGCGAGGATGAGCACTTCCCGAAACGCGATCGGCAGCAGGGCGATCGCCTGCTGCACGAGCTCGCGATCGGCGCGGCGCAGCAGCGCCAGCTCCGGCGTGTCCGGGTTGACCGCAATTTCGGCCAGCCCCTCTTCACCTTCCTGCTGGGTGTTTCGGCGCGCCAATCCAGTCCGGCTCGTCAGGAACGTGTTGCGAAGGATCCGGAACATCCAGGCTCGAAAGTTCGTGCCCTCGCGGAAGCTGTCACGACCCTTCAATGCTTTGGCGAAAGTCTCCTGGACGAGATCCTGTGCCTCGTCCGCGTCTCCGCTGATCCAGCGGGCAAAGTTGTAGAGCGGATCCACCAGCGGCAACGCCAGCGTCTCGAACTCCTTCTGGTTGAGTCCGCTCACACGAACATCCTGGCCAGGACCACTTCCTTTTCTAACGTACCACCACCGTGCCGGTCATCCTGGGATGAATGGAGCAGAAGTATTTGTACGTGCCGGGCTTGCTGAACGTGTAAGCGAAGCGGTCATCGGTATCCAGCACCTTCGACTTGAAACTGCCATCCTCGCTGACAACGGTGTGTGGAATGTCATCGCCGTTCGTCCAGCGCACCTCGGTGTCGGGATGCACCGTCACGGTCTGCGGGGCCATGCTGAAGTTGTCGATCTTGATGTTCACCTCGGAGCTCGCGGCGCCGGCGCCACTGGCAACGCCCCACAGCGCCAGGATGGAGACCAGCGAGACAACGGCGAGGACAACGCGGAATGAAGGTCGGAACATAAGGCACCTCTAGGCAAGCGAAGAATCCACGACGGCCAGCGCATGGTCGCCGCGCTTGAAGTTCACATCGGTGATGCCGAGCAGGCCGCGTAGTTGCTCAGCGGGCACTTTCATCGGCCCGGGCGAGGGCGCCTCGCCAGGCTTCGGCTGGGGGAACGCAGTGGACGCGGCCGTGTGGAACGTGACGTTGCCTTCCACCTTCTGCATCACCTGATGGATGTGTCCGTTCAGGACCGTCACCGACCCGAACCGCTTCAGGTAAGAGAGTGCCTGCGCACTGTCGGTCGTGCCCCAGCCCCAGTCGGGATAGATGCTCCACAGCGGGATATGCGCGAACACGACAATGGGCGTGCTTGCCGACAGATGCTTGACGTCTTTTTCGAGCCACTCCAGTTGCTCGGCGCCCAGGTTGCCGAGGCCGCCCGCTTTCAGGTTGATCACGTTGACGAGGCCGATGAAGTGCACGCCGTTCTTCTCGAAGCTGTGCCAGCCGGCCCCTTGCGTTCCCGGTGCGAACCGCTCCCGATACTGCTTTCCATCGTCATTCAGCACGTCGTGCTCGCCGGGGACGTAGAACACGTCCCTGGCGACCGACGACTTGAGCATCTGCTGCACTGTGTCGAACTCTTCCGGCTTCGACAGGTGGCTGATGTCCCCGGTATGGAGCATGAACGCCGGCGGCGTCGCGAGGGCGTTGATGCGATCGATCGCCGTCTTGAAGGTGCCGACCACGTCGGTGTTGGCGGGCTTGTTGAATCCCATGTGGCTGTCGCTGATCTGGACAAAGCTGAGATCGGCGCGGAGGTCCTTGTGACCGAGCCCGACCAACCGGCCGAGACTGTGCGATTCCAGGACGCCGCCCTTCATGATCCAGAGGGCCCCTGTGCCGGCCCAGGCCATGCAGGAGAGAAATCCCCGTCGGTCGACGCCATCCTCGTCCGCGCCACGCGTCCTGTCGTGTTCGTGATCGTGCTGCATTTGCGGAACCCCCCGAGGAGCGCGCCGGAATGGTTGGCCGGCCGCACGCCTCTGAGGAGCTAACTGCGGGGCGCGGGGTTTATTCCCTTCGGAGTGCCGAGCCGAGTCGATCCGGCCTTTCGTGAGCGAAAATGCTCAGCATGTGGCCTTTCTGGATCGGCCTCATTCTGGCTCTCCCCGCGGTGGGGCAGCAGGAGTGGCGCTGGGGCGTCGCCCGAGACCTGGTACATGAGCGCGTCGTGGGGCTGCTCAACCTTCCAGGGCTCGTGGGAGAGGGTTGCGGCGCTGAAGAATCGAAGAGCGTTCCCCTGTACGAATCGCCTTCGGACACCGGCCGCCGGTTGGGATCCATTCAGTTTCGGGTCACCGAGCGAGCACAGGATGGCGGCGCCTGCGCGACCGCTCAGCTTGTCGTGGTGGACGCCGGAACGGCGTCGTTCGAAGAATTGCCGACAGAGGAGAGTGGGTACGAGATACCGGCGGCGATTGTCCATGAACGCAAGGCGTCGTGGTTTCGAGTCGCGCGCCAGCACGGCTCCGCCTGGCTGCAGGGCGACCCGGCCGAATTCCGGTCGTATCCGGAGCTGCTGGTGGACGGCCTCGACTACTTGAGGAAAGGCTGGGACGGGAAGTTGTGGTCGGCTCCGGGCCGTGGGGCGGCGGCGGTTGACACACGGTGGCGCCGATACCTCGCCGACAATCTGCCCGTTACAGTCCTCAGCGTGCGACGTGTTGGCAACGACGCCTGGCTGGAGGTCCGTCTGGAGCCAGAGAGCTGTGGCGAAACACTGGAAGGCGTCAGCCCGGTGACCGGCTGGGTTCCCGCCTACTCTCCATCGGGAACGCCATCCGTGTGGTTCTATTCACGCGGCTGCTGACCGGAGGTAGACTTCGCTCACACCGTCCCTCCCGAAGGCAGGCCCCGCATGACGATGAAGATGGTCTGGCTGGCAGGCGCGTTCGTGGCGCTCGGGTTCTCAGCGATCGCCTGGCGAGGTTCGACAGCCGCCGGTCAATCCGCCACCGCGATCGCCATCGACCAGGACGACATCGGCGGCACCGTCACCGATGCGCGCGGGCCGGAAGCCGGCGTGTGGGTGATCGCGGAGACGACGGATCTGCCGACGCGCTTTGTGCGCATCGTCGTCACCGACGACCAGGGCCGGTACCTGCTGCCGGATCTGCCGAAGGCGACCTACAAGGTGTGGGTACGCGGCTACGGCCTGGTGGATTCTGCGAAAGTGGCGGCGACGCCGGGGAAGATCGTCAACCTGACTGCGGTCATCGCGGCGAACCCGCACGAGGCCGCCCAGTACTATCCGGCGGGGTACTGGTTCTCGCTGCTGCACGTGCCCGCGAAGGGCGAGTTCCCGGGGACGTCGGCCAACGGCATCTCGCCGCAGATCCGAAGCCAGGCCGAGTGGCTGCGCAACGTGAAGTCCGGCGGCTGCTGGGCGTGTCACCAGCTTGGCGACAAGGCGACACGCGAGATTCCTCCATCGCTCGGCAAGTTCCCGTCGATGGACGCCGCGTGGGCGCGGCGCATCCAGTCGGGGCAGGCCGGCCCCAGCATGATCGGCGGCATCAACCAGCTCGGGTCTCGTGCGCTGACGCTCTTTGCGGACTGGAGCGATCGCGTGGCCAAGGGAGAGGTGCCGCCATCGCCGCCCCGGCCGGAGGGCCTCGAGCGCAACGTCGTCATCACGCAGTGGGACTGGGCCGATCCGAAGGCGTACCTGCACGACGAAGTCTCGACCGATCGGCGAAACCCCACGACGAACGCCGGCGGCTTGATCTACGGAGCGCTCGAGCTGAGCGCGGACTATCTGCCGGTCCTCGATCCGGTGCGCCACACCACGAGCCAGGTGCCTCTGACCGTCCGCGATCCGAACACGCCTCGCACTTCACCAGACATGCCGCAGCCCTCGCCGTACTGGGGCAGCGACGTCGTCTGGACGAGCCGCAACAACGTGCACAACCCGATGTTCGACGGACAGGGCCGCGTGTGGCTCACCTCCGCGGTTCGCGGCTTCGATAACCCGGACTACTGCAAGGAGGGATCGAGTCATCCGTCGGCCAGGCTGTTCCCGATCGCGCGTTCGTCCCGCCATCTCGCGTACTACGACCCGAAAACGAAGAAGATCGTGCACGTCGCGACGTGCTTCAGCACGCACCACCTGATGTTCGCCGAGGACGCCAACCACACGCTGTGGACGAGCGGCGGCGGACAAGTGGTCGGCTGGTTGAACACGAAGATGTTCGACCAGACCGGCGACGAGGCCGCGTCGCAGGGATGGACCGCGCTCATCCTCGACACCAACGGCAACGGCAAGCGCGACGCGTATGTCGAGCCCGACCAGAAGCCCGATCCGGCGAAGGACACACGCTACGGCGGCGGGGCGTTCTACGCGGTCTCGCCTGCGCCTGACGGATCCATCTGGGGCTCGGTGCTGGGTTTCCCCGGTGCAATCATCCGCCTCGATCCCGGGCCGCATCCGCCTGAGACGGCGCTCGCGGAAGTCTACGAGCCACCGATGACCGATGCGGTCACGCCGGCCCAGGGCTTCTCGCCGCGCGGCATGGACATCGATCGCAACGGCGTTGTCTGGGCGGCGATGGCCAGCGGCCACCTGGCCAGTTTCGATCGTCGCAAGTGCAAGGGGCCCTTGAACGGGCCGAAGGCAACCGGGCAGCAATGCCCCGAGGGCTGGACGTTCTACACCGAGCCGCTGCCGCAGATGCAGGGCGTCACCGGGACGGGCAGCGCCGAAGCGAGCTACTACACGTGGGTCGATCAGTTCGACACGCTCGGACTGGGGGCGAACACGCCGATCGATACCGGCAATGCGTCAGAGGGTCTGCTTGCGCTGAAGGACGGCCGCTGGGTCGTGCTGCGCGTGCCGTATCCGCTCGGGTTCTACACGAAGTGGATGGATGGCCGGATCGACGACCGCTCGGCCGGGTGGAAGGGGCGGGGGCTGTGGGCGACGATCAGCACTCGCACGCCGTTCCACATGGAAACGGGAAAGGGCACGACGAGCAAGGTGATGCATTTCCAACTGCGGCCGGATCCGTTGGCCAAGTAAGATTCCACGTGCGGCTGACGCCCGCCAGGGCTTCAGCGCCGCACGAGTCGCCGGTGTTCGCGCGCCTCGATTCTACGGGCGTTCCCTTATGTGCACGAATTGCTCCGCGTGGAATCGAGGTGTTCACGAACGCACTCCTTCCGCCGAACTCGGCCGTGAATATTGAACGTTCGCGCCGGCTGTTTGGCGCGCGTTTCACGTTTCGCCGCGCGGCACACATCCTGCAAATAACTGCGGACGAGGAGACGTTATGGTCACTATTCTCATCGTCCTGCTCGTCCTTGCATTGCTGGGAAGCCTGCCTAGCTGGCCCTATAGCAGCGGTTGGGGGTACTACCCGAGCGGCGGCCTTGGTCTCATTCTTCTGATCCTTGTCGTTCTGGCGCTGGCAGGCCGGCTCTGACCTGGACACTGGAGCCGCCCAGGATTCGTCGATGGGCCGCGGCGCGCCGTCGAGCACGCCGACCAGTTGGTGGCCGACGTGGCTTTCGCCCCGGCGTCCGGACGGCTCGGTAAATCACGAACTGGCCAGCCACTTTCTTGTGGAAGAACATCTCGCTGCAATCGCGCGAGAGTGACGGCGCCTCGACGTAGCCGGTCAGACGGTCGAGCACGCGTGG